>JAESFU010000172.1_pt1 | contig 85257 bp, 66 predicted proteins | sample 9269461 | NCBI WGS metagenome assembly JAESFU01 (sample SAMN14502556, study PRJNA617107) | algae metagenome | isolation source: Stenomitos rutilans HA7619-LM2 and co-occurring heterotrophs from cave walls | place: USA: Waikapalae cave, Hawaii | collected 2009-07-28
TACTTCAACTGGATTTGGCAGCATAGTCGGTTTAAGACGACAGCAGCCCAACGAGCCGGTTTAGCAGTACAACCCTGGACTTGGCATGACCTTTTAACCTATCCCACCCTTGTCTGATGCACAACCGACAAGAGGCCGGTTAGCTAAATGTTACAGACGTTAATCAAATTCTATCGTTAGCAGCAAAGGTGCCTTCACCACAACTGTGAATTGACGCGTTCGACAGCTGCTTAACGATCGCCCAGTGAAGCCCGCAAAGCCGCAAGGCGATCGTTGAACTCGGTTTCGGAAAGACGCTGCACGTTTTGCCCTGGCTCAAAACAGTAGGCGAGATACTGCATATCGCGCTCTAGCTTTCCTGTCGTCGGGTTTGCAACTAACACATCCATCCCGCCATTAGCTGTAGCGACGACTTTCACGGGACGATCGTCGATTGTAAAGTACCAGGGAAACCCAGAATCTTGAGCCATACCATTCTCTAAGAAACGCGAATTGGTGCATTGCTAACTTTTAGCTTAGATTAGGTGAAAGCCATCGTTGAAGTTGGGTACTCTGTGGCAATGAAAATGTCTAGCGTCAAAAAAAAGCTGGTGCTTGTCGCGGTTGGAGTGAGCGTACTGGCGGCTGGAACCGCCGTTGGCTACTGGTGGCACAGCCAGCACGAATGGTGCGTACAATTCACGTCTAGCGGTGGGCAAGAAGTCACGTACAGTCGGGGTTGCATGAATCGCCAGCGCTACAAAAAGTGGACATTAACAGCGCTACGGACTGAAAGTTGAGCCAACACGACTGACACAAAGATTTAGTAAAAACTAAAGCCTCAAAGCTTGACTGGTGGTAAAAATCGGATCAATAGCTGTTTGCTGATAGCTGACCGCTCACGGCAAACCACTAGCCCACCAAATCTGGAAAAACCTCTTGGACAGCAGGATGGATAAGATGATGGTGTTGGACATTCAACCCGTGAGCCAGAGCCGGATTGCGATCGAGTGCCTCCAATCCATAGTTCGCCAACTGTATGATATAGGGCAACGTAGAATTGTTGAGTGCCTGCGTCGATGTCCAGGGAACGGCCCCCGGCATGTTTGGCACTCCATAATGCACAACACCTGCTTCAACATAGGTTGGGTGCGAATGAGAGGTCGGGCGCACCGTTTCAATGCAGCCGCCCTGGTCTACCGCCACATCGACAATGACTGAGCCGGGACGCATTTGCTGCACCATTGTCCGCGAGACCAATACAGGTGCTTTTCGTGCCAGCACCAGCACAGCACCAACGAGTAAATCGGCTTCAGGCACCACCGTTTCAATCTGGCTAACGTTGCTGTACAGTAATTCCACTCTGGAGCCAAACAACGTTTCGAGGTAAGACAAGCGATCGACATTGACATCCAAAATTTGCACCTGGGCACCCATGCCCACGGCGATTCGGGCTGCTTCTGTACCGACAACGCCACCACCGAGAATGACCACGTTACCGGGTTTTACACCTGGAACCCCACCGAGAAGGACACCCCGGCCACCCTGCTGCCGCTCCAGGTACCGCGCCCCAAACTGCACAGATAATCGTCCAGCAATGATGCTCATCGGAGCCAGGAGTGGCAAGCGCTGACCTGGAAGCTCTACCGTTTCATAGGCGATCGCCGTCGTGCCAGCGTCTAACAAAGCTTGGGTTAGCGCGCGATCGGCGGCCAGATGGAGATAGGTAAAGAGCATTTGCTCTTTTTGAAGATACGCGTACTCAGCGGGAAGGGGTTCCTTAACCTTAACCACCAGAGCATGATTCCAGGCATCTGCGGCCTCTGGCACCAGCGTTGCACCAGCCTGGGTGTACTCATCGTCTGTAAAGCCAGAGCCATTGCCTGCCTCTGTTTCAACGAAGACGGTATGCCCCTGCACTGTCAGGCTTCGCACACTATGCGGACTCAGCCCCACCCGGTATTCCTGATCTTTCGTCTCTTTGGGAACGCCAATATCCATCGCAACCTCACAAATTGCCTCTATTCCTAGCTTACGCTGGCAGCAGTGAAACTGTGGGGTTGCGGTCATAGCTATAAGCCGTCAGCCATTGGTAGAAAGTGAAGGAATGCAGGTGAAAGTCAAGCCAGCCACTTGCATAGTATGTCCCACTCAGCGAGCCTCCAAGACCATATGCGACGACGTCAGCCACCAGCGTTACGCAACGCCGTTGTCAGCCAACCACGCCAGGCCTTGCGGCGTCCAGCCGTGTCTGCCCCCGCTGTCTCTTCTCGGCCGTGGGGATGGCGAGAGCAGCGCTGGAGCTGACCGTTAAGGGGAGCAGCCGTGCGGCGCTGGCGCGGGCGACAGGTGCCCGCGGTGGGAGCAGTAACGCGGTGCTGAGCCCGCGCAGACCGGTTGTGGTGGCAAGCGGTCAAAGTCTCGCCACAAGCGGTAGCACAACGGTGTTGAGCGTTTCCCGAGTGGTTTGAGCGCGGGGTGCCGACTGGGTTGCCCGTGCTCACGGCGCGCTGGGTGCGCCGAGCGCTGGCTGAGCGTGTGCCAGTGGCATGGCACCCTTGGAGCGGGTCTGGGTTGGCGGCTGCTCCCCACTCCAAGCCAAGGCACGTGGATGCAGCCGCACGGGTGGAGCCGCAGTGCGGTGCACCGTGACCAACTGATGCACCGCGGCCAAGGCGACAAGGACCCTCCCAGCTTGCGCCGGTGCGGGGTCGCAGTCCAGGTTGGGCTCCGCTGGGCACACCGACCGCACCGCGGTCACGGACCCCACGGACGGCCCCCCTTGGGCGTGGCTGACCTTGACTGCCCTCGCTGGCGCGTGTGGCAGGTTGCCGCCCGCCGCCAGCGAGGGCGCGGTCTCACGGACTGGTGGACTGGCTCCAGCAACCGCAGCCAGCGGCATCGCTGGGCCGCCTGGCGCTTCGACGCCGTCTGGCGATGGAAGCCGCTGCACTCGCTGTCCCCTTGGAGCGCCGCGCCTTGGCAAGGCGTTTGCCAGGGGTCTCTCACTGCGCTCTTGCCCTTGCTAAGCGCACGACCCCCGACCCCCTGCCCGACCACCGGCAAAGCGCGACCTTGCTGGCCTCAAGACGGTACGCCACAACCCTCCCAAGCTCGACTGCTCGCCGTGCCCGTCCGTCTTGACAGGAACAGGTTTGTCTTAACTTGTGAGGAATGGCCGTCAGCTATCAGCCATTAGCGGTCATCTTTCAATGCGCCACTGTCCAGTTTGCTTCTAACAACCAACAACTTTTCTTGAATGCCCAACGGGCTATACAACCAACAACTTCTTTAGCCCTTTACCTTCTGCCCTCTGCCTTCTACCCGCCGCCTACGATCGTGACAATTTCCAATCGATCGTCGGGCTGCATTTCGGTTTGCTCCCAAAACTGACGGTGCAAAATTTCGCCGTTGTATTCCACCGCAACCAGGCGCGGATTTAAGCCGAGTTGTTCTAAGAAACCGGGGAGAGAGGTTTGGGAGTCGCAAGTACGCAGCTCACCGTTTACCTGAAGCGTAATCTGAGAAGGCATAAGAGTAGATGGAACAGTTGCTAACGGTGTGATGTTGCCATTACACCGACCCGTTGAGTGTACTTTGAGTGTATCTTTCTCACGGAGAAGCAACAAAGTTTGTGCGTCAACTGACGTGTCATGCCTGCTGCCTGATCGCCTCTCCCCTTTGCAGCGCCATGATAACCCCGTTCTGCCGCAACTGTTGTAACCCTTCCACTCCACACCCTACACCCCGAACCCTAACCCCCACCCCTCCATGCCCCCTTTACCAGAAATCACCCTGCGTCCGGCTGAGGACGGCGACTTGCCGCAGATTGTCCATCTCGATCGCCTTGCGTTTGCGCCCCTTAGTACCAATGCTGAGATTGAGCGTGAATGGTACGCACAGGGATTGGATCTACCCAATCGATCGCTCTTTGTTGCCGTTCAAAATGCGACGGGGCTTACGGTCAGCAGCTACGCTCAGCTTCGGTTGAACCTTTGCTTTGAAGGACAGATCTTTCCAACGATAGGGCTTTCAGCTGTAGCCGTTGCGCCTCATGCTCGTGGGCAAAAGCTAGCGCGGCTGATGGTCGAGCACGCGCTGAAGGACGGACAGGCACAGCAGCTTCCGTTGATGATGCTGTATCCCTTTCAGCATGGCTTCTATCGCAAGCTGGGTTGGGCCTGGGTCGGACGATCGCACCAATATCGCATTGCGACACGCCACTTGCCCCGGTATGTCGAGCGATCGCACATCGTGCCCTACGACCCTTTTCAGCATGAGCCGATGCTGCAAGCCATCTATCAGCGAGAAGCGCTAAAGCATAACGGTTGGGTGCGGCGGTGGGATTGGCAGTGGCAGTCTCGTGTGAAGCCTGTCACGGGGCGCGAAGTGTACTGTTACACGGAAGCAGGAGAAGCGCGAGGCTATGTAGTGGTGCAGTTTGCCCGATTGGAGCCACCGCAGAATAGCCTTGCTGCGATCGTGCAGGAATGGGTTGCGCCTACACCTGCCGTCTACCGAGGCATTCTGGGCTTTCTCGCTTCACTACGCGATCAGGTGGCGACGATCGTCTGGAATACCTATACCGACGATCCGTTTCCTCATCTATTGCAAGAACAACGCCGTGATCCAACCCTGGCTGCCATCCCGTCCGAATTCGGCTGGACGCATCATCTGGGTGCTATTAACGCAGGCTTTATGTGGCGCTTAGTGGACGTAGAAGCCGCGTTTCGCCTCCGCTCGATCCCCGCACAGCCACCTTTTACGCTCACCTTTCAGATCACCGATCCGGTGTTGGGCGATCATATTATCACCAGCGACTTTGCGGATGGCAAAATGCATCCTACCGTTCAGCCTGCAACAACCGTGATTAAAGCGTCGATCGAGCATGTGACCACACTGTTTGCTGGCTTTCGTCGGTCGCGCGACTTGCTGTGGACAGGCGAACTTGAAGTGGAAGGCGATCGGAGTTTGCTAGACAGCCTCGATCACGCCTGGGCAAGCACACCTCCCTTCTGCTGGGATTTCTTCTGAGGAAGTCTGTGGGCGATCGCGTGCGCTTCAAAAACTGAGTTTCTCCACAAAAGAAGCTCAATCATCTGGCTAAAAAGCTCGACGTTCCAAGTAAAAAACGGCAGCGATTGAGTAAAAAGCTCGGTTAGGGACTTGCTGAAAAATAACATCCCACGGCTCATCTACCCATCTACCCATACACTCATCCACTTCCTTTAACCTGGGATTTTGTTTGTTATCAGTTCCCTTATTAGAGCCATGAGGTCAACCTTTTAGGCTTTAAGGCAAAATCACGGTGCAAACCATACGCCAGTCCGGCTTGGAGTCTCTAGGCTAGAGGTATAAGTGGAAACACTGAACAGCGAAACGCGGCTTGACGATCGCCTCACCGCACTTGTTCTTTAATGTTTCTGCCCCCACCATCTGCAAAGCATTTATGACTCCCGCTAATGCTGCCTATTGAGCGATTTATTGTCCGTTGAAAAGAAAAATTAGGTTACATCGATTTCTACAAAGCCGACATTTCTTGATTGAGGCGAAGCAGGGTCGTGATCAAGCATACAGTTCCACCCTCAAAAGTGGCTGTCGCCTTGAACTTCAGAATTTGGTCAAACTGAGCTTCATCTCTAGCGAAGCCATGCCGAAGGCTTTACCACTAAAAACCTTTATGGCTGCGGTAATTCTGCTACATTGCTGACATTCTCCAATACTAGACTTGGGCTAGTGCGTTTAATTACGCCTGTCAGCACTTTACCAGGGCCAATTTCTACCACACGACTCACGCCCTCTTCAGGTAAGCGCAACGAAATCTCACGCCAGCGTACCCGGCCTGTCATCTGCTGACTGAGACGGGACTTGAGCACGTTTGCGTCCATGCTTGGAGCCGGATCAACATTTGAGAGCACCGGAATCTGTGCAGTGTTGAAGGCGATTTCAGAAAGCGTTGTTTGGAAGTCTGCGGCAGCAGGAGCCATCAACGGTGAGTGAAACGCACCGCTCACGTTGAGCTTCATCGCTCGTTTTGCTTTGACCTGACTCAACACGGATTCAACAGCAGCAGGCGTACCCGAAATCACTACTTGTCCAGCGTTATTGTCGTTTGCCAGCACGACATCAGGCGTTTGTTGAAGCTGTTGGTCAAGCTGTTCCTGGTTGAAGCCAAGCAAGGCGGCCATCATGCCATCAGACGCTTGATCCATGAGTTCTGCGCGTTTCTTCACCAGCCGCAGCCCCGCTTCAAACGCAAAAACTCCAGCCACGTAGAGCGCCACGTATTCTCCCAGGCTGTGACCCGCGGCAAAATCAGGTGCTTGCCCGCGCGATCGCACCAAGTCTGCCAGAATGCTTTCAATAACGTACAAACACGGCTGCGTGTAAAGCGTGCGCGACACTTTATCCTCTGGATGCTGGCAGATATCGGGTACCGACCAGCCTAAGATTTGTTCAGCCTGCTCAAATTTAGCACTGGCTTCTGGCAGATCGAACAAATCGCTGCCCATCCCGATCGCTTGTGAGCCTTGTCCTGGAAACACCCATGCAGTCTTGGTCATTGAAGTTGTTGGTTGTTAATTACTAGTTGTTAGAGAGGCGCCAGGAGCCAGCATGAATTCAAAACTCAAAACTCAAAACTTAATTACCGTCCCCATTGAAAAATGGCTGCGCCCCAAGTGAGTCCAGCACCAAAGCCTGACGTGATGATCGTGTCTCCAGCCTTGATTTTGCCCTGGCGGATTTCTTCATCTAGCGCTAAGGGGATTGAGGCAGCAGACGTATTGCCGTACTGGGCGAGGTTGCTGATGATCTTGTCGTGGGGAATGTTAAGGCGATCGCCCACAGCATTTAAAATCCGTTGATTCGCCTGGTGTAGCAGCAGCCAGTCTATATCTTCAACGTTCAGGTTCGCGCGAAAGAGAGCCTTTTCAATGACTTCGGGAACGCGACGGACGGCAAAGCGGTACACCTCCTGCCCATTCATTGTGATAGGGTGGAAGCCCCCCTGTCCGATCGTCACGCCATCCAGGAGTTCCTTTGGCTGTGGCTGGTACGCCAGGTTCAGGCATTGATTTTGCGTGCCATCGCTGCGAAGTTCAAAGCCGAGGAGGCGATCGTGTTCGTTTGCCTGCAGGACAACTGCTCCAGCCCCATCCCCAAATAAAATACACGTCCGGCGATCAGTCCAGTCCACCCACCGCGACAGCACATCAGCCCCAATGAGCAAAATGTTTTGATAAACCCCTGTGCGAATGAACTGAGCGGCTGTCACCAACCCAAACACAAAGCCAGAGCAAGCCGCCGTCAGGTCGAAAGCAACGGCTTTTTGTGCGCCTAACTCGCGCTGAATCTGATTGGCGCTACCAAAGAGGTCATCAGCCGTTGACGTTGCCAGAATGATGAGGTCTAAATCCATCGGCGAAAGATCTGCCATCGCGATCGCGCCCCGAGCAGCCTGAGTGGCGATCGTCGTTACCGTCTCGGTCGGTGTGGCAAGTCGGCGTTGACGAATGCCTGTGCGAGAGGCAATCCACTCATCAGAGGTTTCCACAAGCTGACTGAGCGTCTCGTTGTCAAGGGCTGCTAACGGGGCTGCTGAGCCGCTCCCTGTAAGCGCAATGCCTAAACCTGGTTGCTTTACGTTCATTGTTATCCATCACTTGCAGGATTGATCAGTCTGGCAATTGCCTAGTGCGCTGGCTGGGCTAACCGTCTTGCTGACTACTGACTGCTGATGTCTGGTTGTCCTCTTGATAGCGCGACTGAATCCGGTCTAGCACCCGGTTGTCGATCGCTTCCCGTGCAAGCCGCACGGCATTAAAGATTGTAGGTGCCTGAGAACTTCCGTGGCTAATGATGCATACACCGTCTACGCCCAGTAGTAACCCGCCGCCATGCTCAGCATGATCCATCCGTTGCTTAATGCGTCTTAAATTTGGCTTTAGCACTGAGGTACCTAGTTTGCCGCGAATTCCTTGAGGCAACTCCTCGCGTAAAATCTGTAGCGCTACTTCCCCTACAGCTTCCGCAAACTTAAGCAACACGTTACCCACAAACCCATCGCATACAATCACATCAAAATTGCCCGAAAGCACGTCACGCCCTTCGGCATTGCCCACAAAGGGAATCTGGGGGTTGTCTTGCAGCAATTGATGGGTACGGAGCGCTAATTCGTTACCTTTACTCGGCTCCTCTCCAATGTTGAGCAACCCTACTTTGGGGTCGGCATTGCCAAGCACGTATTGAGAGTAGACCGTGCCCATAAAGGCAAATTGCTCTAAATATTTGGGGCGACAGTCAACGTTTGCGCCCACATCCAAAATGATCACAGGCTTGCCAGCAATCATGGTCGGCAAAACGGCCCCGATCGCAGGACGATCGATCCCTGGCAGGCGACCTAAACGCAATAGCGCCGATGCCATAGCCGCGCCAGAGTGGCCTGCGGAAACCACCGCATCTGCCTGCTTGCGCTTCACTAAGTCCATCGCCACATTAATCGAAGCTTTAGGCTTGCGCCTCAGGGCACTCAACGGCTCTTCGCACATTTCGATCGTGCCTTCAGCCGGAATAATTTCCAGCGGCGAGGCGCTTGAATGCTGCTTTACAGCGGCACTCACCTCCTCCGGATCACCGACCAGCAAAACCTTAACACCCAATTCTTCTTGTGCTCGGAGTGCTCCAGCAACAATCTCAGCCGGAGCATGGTCTCCACCCATTGCATCAATCGCAATCCGTGCCTGCGTCGATCCCATTGGTCAAACTTATATAAACCTTAGCAATTCTACCAGATGGGCACGCCTCTACGAAAACCTCAAAAGCAACTGCAAATTGCCGATTGAACCGCTGCGATCGCGCAATCAAGTGGCTCGATCGCAACTAGCAAAAGCGCCTCTAGCGGCTGCTAGAAAGCGACACGGTATCGAGTAAGAAACCCAAATTAGTTGGCGCGGCTGGAGATTGAGCCAGTGCCAGCAAAATTAACGTCAGCGCGAAAGCGCCAGCCTCAAGCGTCTTAATAAGCTCCGATCGTCTTAATGGCATACGTAATATTGGTTGCTAGAAGTGTGAGGCGAAAGTGATGATAAGGCAAATTTAAAGCGTTTAGGCTTGAATCAAATCAATCTCCGGTTAGAGACCTGCAAAGAGATGGAACCGTGCGAACTGAGACCACACTGTTGGTGGGAGTTCGATCGATGCCTGGACGACAACCAGCCGATCAGGCCAGATTGGGTCAAACTATAGCTGAGAGCACAGTAGAACCTTCACTGACACTGATCGAAGCTAGTGGTAAAGATATACCGATTTTCGCTTCAACGGAGTACACCCGATACCCCACACCCAATAGCCTGACTGCAAGCAGCTATATCTTCACTTGTCCTAAAAGGCTACAGGGCAGCCACGTTAAGGCCGCGAGCCTAAAACAGTGTGGCTTCGGAGTGAGGAATGGGCACTCTTCTATCAAGGAAAATCGTCCTCATCCAGTTCATTCGTTTCCTTAGTCATCAAGCTCGATTCATCGCTGTCTCATGAGTTCAACCGTGCATTCTCGCCGTCTCTACTCCTCGCTGGTTATTCTAATGGCTCTAGGCTTATCTGCCTGTCAACGAGGATACTCTCAACCGCTTCGTCCTGCGCCGCTACGGCAAGATGACTTGATTCAGGTCTACACCAATCATGAACCGGCCTCACGCTATACCGAGCCGTACCGCAAACAGACGCGCGATGGAGATGATTTAGAGCAAATCATTGTGGATACGATCGCCGCTGCCCACTCAACAGTCGATGTCGCTGTACAAGAACTGCGGCTACCCAAAATTGCGGCGGCACTGGCAGAACGACGGGCAGCAGGGGTTAAAGTCCGAGTCATTCTAGAAAATACGTACTCCCGCCCACTCAGCACTTTTACCGCTGACGAGATTGCCAAACAGCCAGAGCGCGATCGCGGACGCTACGAGGAGTTTCGTCAATTAGTCGATCGCAACGGCGATGGTCAACTGAGCCAGGACGAAATCAGTCAAGGGGATGCGTTAGTGATGCTCGATCGTGCGAAAATCCCCCGCATCGACGATACAGCCGATGGCTCTGCTGGTAGCGCCCTCATGCATGACAAGTTTGTGATCGTCGATGAGCGTATGGTCATCGTCACGTCAGCCAATTTCACGACTAGCGATGTGCATGGAGACTTCAAAGCGCCTACCAGCCGGGGCAATGCCAACAACATGCTAAAAATCAGCAGTGCCGAACTGGCAGCCCTCTTTACGCAACAATTCAACGTGATGTGGGGCGATGGGCCGGGTGGTAAACGAGACAGCAAGTTCGGGGTGAAAAAGCCGTTTCATCCAGCCCAAGCGGTCGCGATCGGTGCCACTACGGTAGAAGTGCAATTCTCACCCACTCGCCCGTCGATTCCCTGGGAGCAGAGCAGCAACGGCTTGATTGGCAAAACGCTAAGTACAGCAAAGAAATCGGTTGCCATGGCCTTGTTTGTTTTCTCCGAACAGAAATTAGTGAACCTGCTGGAGACCGTGCATCAACATGGGGCAGACGTGCGAGCCTTAATTGAGCCCGGTTTTGCGTATCGCTCCTATAGCGAAGCACTCGACATGTTGGGGATTGCCCTCGCTGAGGACTGTAAGCAAGAAGCCGCAAATCGCCCCTGGCAAAACCCGATGGCAACGGTCGGGGTGCCTCGCCTTCCGCCCGGAGACCTGTTGCACAACAAATTCGGCATCGTGGATCAAGAAATCGTCATCACAGGCTCTCATAACTGGACAGATGCCGCCAATACAGGCAATGACGAGACGGTGCTGGTTGTGCATAGCGCGATCGTCGCCGCCCACTATCAGCGGGAGTTTGAACGCCTCTACACCAATGCGATTTTAGGTGTTCCTCCAGCGGTTCAAAAGAAAGCCAATGCTCAGCGGCAACAGTGCCAATCGCGGCCATCGGCTTCAGGCGAACCGCATGCGATCGTGACAAAGAGTCGTTATGGCAAAACGCGTGAAAAGCCCCACTCAACGTCAACAGCGTCCGCTTCCGCTTCGAAAAACGCAGTTGCAGTACCACCAAACCAACGAGTAAATCTGAATACAGCCACGCAAGCAGAACTAGACGCGCTACCTGGGGTGAGTACTAAACTCGCAAAACGCATTATGGCCGCTCGCCAAGAACACCCCTTTACATCTCTGAACGATTTAGCACAAATTCCTGGTATGAGTGCTAAGCGGTTGAAGCGGTTAGAGACACAGGTAACCTGGTAACCCGTAGGCAATAAAGATGATTACAGTTGCATGCTGACAAACGATGTTCAGCTGCATCACGGCGGGATGAAGTTGCCCTTGCCAGTGATCGATCTAAACCATTAGCGATGAAGTAAAAGCTCTCAATGAAACTGACGCGTTCTTAAAGCGGTCAGTGGTCAGCCATCAGCGGTCAGCCCATCTAGCCAGTTCAGTTTCATTGCGTCCGGTTATTCATTGCGTCCGGTTGCTGGCCCTAAACAAGTACCCTAAAAAAAGGGTTGGGTCGCCCGAACACGACCGTATTTGAATTGATTGTCATGTTTACACTGATCGCCTGTCGAATCGGTGAAGCAATGGTTTAACCCACAATCCACAATTTAGCCGTAGATCGCTTTGAGTTTTAAAGACAGCGGTAACCCTGCTCTCGATGCGAATGCCATTGCACTCAGTTTGGTGTGGAGGGAAGGCGGTTGCTTGGGCCAGGGTGCTGTCCAACGGGTGCCACCACCAACTCGACGGCCTGGAACACCTTCTCTTTCGGCTTTTGCAGGGCTGGCGAGTGATAGCATCAGAGCTAATAAAGAAACCCCGATCATGAGTTGACGCATAGGTATTGAAATGATAGACGCCCAATATGTCCACAATCGCAAAGCCAGCGCCATCTCACCAGCGTTGAACCACTGAAGTCATTTTTGTTTAAATCAATCAATACGCTTTACAATTGCATGCCATCACGTAAATTTACGGGGTTGCTGATATACATCGTCATCTTACCAAATTGGCTTTCTGCTGAAGTTCAATAGGTATGTACTAGAAAGGCATGATCGCACAGGCTACGCTTGCTGTAAATAGCTGCGACTCGCTGACTGGGGCGCTTTCACAATTCTGTGCCCAAAGGGTTCTTTAAGAGAATGCAATTGTTATCCTGAAAGGGCAACGCCAATCGCAACCGCTGTGCCATCAGAAGCCATGACTCAACAACCTGCTCGTATTTGTATTCTTGGTGGAGGCTTTGGGGGTCTCTACACAGCTCTACGTCTCGGTCAGTTGCCCTGGGTGAAGCAAGAGAAACCAGAAATTATTTTGATCGATCGCCGCGATCGCTTCCTGTTTGCCCCGTTGCTGTATGAACTGATGACGGGTGAACTGCAAACCTGGGAAATTGCCCCACCGTTTGAAGAATTATTGGCTGGTACGGGGGTGCGCTTTCATCAAGGGACTGTGACCAGTGTTGATCTGGCAGCAAAGCAAGTACACCTCCAGGATGGTCATGCGCTCTCGTTCGATCAACTGGTGCTGAGTCTAGGGGGTGAAACGCCGCTTGATCTGGTACCAGGAGCGGCAGAACATGCGCTGCCGTTTCGTTCGATTACTGATGCTTATCGATTGGAAGAACGGTTGCGGGTGCTGGAAGAGGCAGATATGGACAAGATTCGAGTGGCGATCGTGGGCGCTGGCTACTCTGGTGTGGAGCTAGCATGCAAATTGGCTGATCGATTGGGTAAGCGGGGTCGCATTCGCCTGATTGAGCAAGCCGACCAAATTTTGAGAACATCGCCTGATTTCAATCGTGCAGCAGCAACTAAAGCCCTGGAGGCACGCGGTATCTGGATTGATTTAGAAACGGGAGTTGAGGCGATCGCTGCTGATACGATCGCCCTTTCCTACAAAGGCAATGTGGACACTATTCCCGTTGATCTCGTGCTGTGGACGGTTGGAACCCGCGTCACTGAAGTGATTAACGCGTTGCCGCTAAAGAAGAATGCGCGAGGGCAGATTGTCGTAACTCCCACGTTACAGTCCGTTGATTACCCAGATGTCTACTCGCTGGGCGATCTGGTTGATTGTCAAGATGCCGAGGGGCAACAAGTCCCTGCAACGGCTCAGGCCGCCTTCCAGCAATCAGAATACGTGGGTTGGAATCTTTGGGCTTCGCTCACCGATCGACCACTATTACCATTCCGCTACCAACATCTCGGCGAAATGATGGCTCTGGGTGCTGATAATGCCACGTTGACTGGCTTTGGGCTAAAGCTGGATGGCCCGGTTGCTTATGTGGCAAGGCGCTTGGCGTATCTCTACCGGATGCCGACGTTAGAGCACCAAGTGCGTGTTGGTCTGAACTGGATGGCTCAACCGTTGCGTGATGTGATTGGTGCGATCGAGCCGTAGCAAACGGTTTGATTTAGGAATGAGCCTGAGCTTGAGAAGTTCATCACGACTTCGGGAATACTAACTTAAAGAGACAATCGCTCCCTAAGCAATTCGTGAAGCGAACAGATCTCTGCTCTCAGTCCTTCACATTGCTACCGGATGTAATACGTGTCTCTTCTTAGTGTCGTATGGTCGCTCAATGGGTGTTTCATCAACGCCTTGAAACGGTTGATCCAATGCCCCGATCGATTGAGGCGATCGCGCTTGCTTCGTAGCGATCGCTCCCCTCAAAACAGTAGGTAACTCAGTGGTGGGGTGAGGTGAAAATTGGGCAAATTTTAGATGGCATACGTCTTCATTTCATGGAGTCAGGGGCAAGTACCAGAGTATTGAGGGTAGTGAGATGCGTGCGAGTGAACTCCTGAAGCGCTATGCCGCAGGAGAAAGAGACTTCAGCAAAGTCAGCCTGTGGGGAGCCAATCTCAGCAAAGCGAGCCTGCGAGGCATTGACCTACGGCAAGCCGATCTGAGAGGGGCAAATCTGCGCGGTATCGTTTTACGAGAAGCGTGTATGGATGGCGCAAAGCTGGCTGAAGCCGATTTGACAGGAGCCAACCTATGGGGCGTCGATTTACGGGAAGCTGACTTGCAGTGTGCAAATTTGACAGAAGCCAACTTAACTGGGGCAGATTTGCGACAGGCGTGTTTGGTGCAGGCAATTTTGAATAAGTCAAATCTAAACTCGGTTAATTTCAGCGAAGCCGACCTGAACAGTGCCCACCTCTGGGGCGCAAATCTTTGTGCTGCAAAGCTGATCAATATTGACTTGCGGAGTGCCAACTTGCGAGGTGCGTATCTCTGTCAGGCGATTCTAAGCGGTGATTTACGCGAAGCAAACTTGAGTGGTGCCAATTTGAGTTGGACTATCTTGACCGGAGCAAACCTGCAAGATGCCATCTTGAGTGAAGCTGAGTTGAGCAGTGCAAACCTCACAGGCGCTAATTTAACGAGTGCCAAATTGCGGGGTGCCGACTTGCGCGGTGCCGATTTGAGTGATGCTGACCTGACCGGAGTGAACCTGAATGAGGCCAACCTCTCAATGGCAAAATTGACTGGCACGATCCTCAACGGTGCCACGCTCAGCGGTACCGATCTGCGCGGCACCAATCTTACCGAAACCAACCTTACTGAAACCAATCTGCTGGGTGCAAATTTACGCGGTGTAGTCATGCCAGATAATACAACTAGCGGTTGAGTTGCTAGCAGGTGACTTCTTGGCACCCTTGGCAGTTGTGAATGACGGATGAGTGTAAGTGTGTGCATGAACTGACAAAATACCCTCAAGTGATTTTTCTAGATGCTGTGGGTACTCTGTTTGGCGTAAAGGGCAGTGTGGGAGCGGTCTACGCAGATGTCGCGCAGCAATTTGGCGTAGAGGTTTCGGCTGCGGCGTTGAATCGATCGTTTTTTCAAAGCTTTCAAGCAGCGGGTAGGCCAGCCTTTAGTGTCACAGAACCAGCAGCGCTGCGGGCACAGGAGCTTGAGTGGTGGTTGACGATCGCCACCACCACCTTCAAGCAAGCAGGCGTATGGCAGCAGTTCTCCGACTTCGATGAGTTTTTTACCGCACTCTACGCGCACTTTGCTACTGCCGCACCGTGGGTTATGTATCCCGATGTCAAACCCGCCTTAGAGCGCTGGCAGCGTATGGGCGTCACATTAGGTATCCTGTCTAACTTTGATTCACGGATCTACTCAGTCCTCAAAGCGCTTGCCTTAGAGCCGTTCTTTGCGTCCGTTACCATTTCTACCGAAGCAGGAGCCGCCAAGCCTGATCCCAAAATTTTTGCGATCGCCCTTCAAAAACACCGCTGTAAAGCGATCGCTGCATGGCATATTGGCGACAGTTTTGAGGAAGACTACCAGGCGGCAAAAGCTGTAGGCATACGTGGGATTTGGCTGCGGCGAAAATAGGTTTTCGGTGTAGGGTAGTAGAGACGTTTTTGGAACGTCTGTACTGATCAAAAGGCAGCTTGATTGTTGGTTATGACCCTGAAACCGTCTCAAATTTTGAGCCAACTCCGAGAGAAGCGAAATGACTTTGCTACGTTTGACCAAACAACGGTACAGGCCCTTGAAAAATACCGTCAGGCACTTGCAGCCGCGTCTCAGGAAACAGACACAGCACTGCTAGAGCAATTAGCGGAGTTTGTAGCCAACGATCGTGGTGCAGAACCGCTAGAACCACTAGGCGACTATCCTCACTGGCTTATGGCATCAGGGCTAACGTGGTCAAGTCGAGAAGAGAGTCATACCTGGGTGCGCGATCGCCTCACAGATGTTGCGACCTTTGCGGTGGATGGCTCCCAAATCTATCCCAGCAAAGATTTCTCGATTCCAGTCGCACTGGTGCAAATTGGGTGGTTTGAAAACTTGCACCACTCCGGTGGACAGTATGAGAAGGATATTGATGTTGACATCATGACTCCAGCGGATCTCAAGGCAAACACCAGTGGCGATCCGGTCGATCGACGGGTGAATATGCGCCGCTTTGAGATGGAAACCGATCGGCTGGTGCAGTACATGGAAGACCGGGCAGGCTGCAACAACTGTCTCGCTTTTTTAGACGGGTCGCTGGTCGTCACATTTGCCGAAGCCTTTGATGAAAAGACTCAGCAGTTTTATGTTGACTGCGTGGTGCGTCTCCTTCAAGCCAGCGAAAAGTGCCGAGTGCCCTTAATTGGCTATGTGGATACCTCCTATGCCCGCGATTTAACGTTGATGTTGCAACGGCTTACACCAGGGTTGCCCGATGCGCCTGCCATTCACGATGCGTCGCTGGTGCGAAAAATGGAGTGGGGCGATCGCACACCGCTCTTCCGCTGCCGCCGCCCAGGGATTCTCAAAGCCTATCCAGGAGCCATTGCTAGCCGCATCGCCTTTACCTATCTCAAAGCCCACGATGGCTTCCCTGTACGCCTGGAACTGCCTACCTGGATCTATCACGAAGGGCTGCTAGAAACCGTTCTCGACTGGGTGCGGGGCGAAATCATCATCGGTAGTGGTTATCCCTACGTGATTGAAACTGCTGACCAGACTGCCGTGCTTCAAACGACCGATCGCCAAACGTTCTATCGTCTTCTGCAAGACTGGGCGGAGGAAGAAAACTTGCATTTGAGGCTTTCGCGCAAAATGGTGAGCAAGGCGAGAAGGCGGTAGAGGAAGAGAGGGGAGAGGAGGAAGTAGGGGAAGCAGAGAAGTTTTGAGATTTAAGTTTTGAGTTAAAAGCTGATGGCTGAAAGCTGACCGCTGAAAGATATCAGGATGAAGGGCAGCATAGAATTGAGATCTGCCTGCTGCGAGGACAGTTTGAGATGAATCTAGCGAAGACGAATCTGGCAACGCCGAAACGCTTCACGATCGCGGAATATCGCCGCCTGACCGAAATTGGCTTCTTTGGTGAGGACGATCGCGTTGAATTGATTCGTGGAGAGATTAATAGGATGGCGGCGAAAGGCACAGCGCATACGGTCTGTTGCAGCAATCTTTTAGCTGCTTTAGCTACACTGATTGCTGGACAGGCAACTTTGCGATGTCAAGATCCTATATCTCTACCGTCAAGCAGCGAACCTGAACCAGATTTTGCGATTGTCCGCTTTCGGTCAGATTATTACCTGGCTGGGCATCCCACGCCGGAGGATACTTTTTTAGTGATCGAGATTGCGGATTCTTCGCTGGATTACGATCGCGAGGTGAAGCGATCGCTCTACGCGGAGGCAGACATTACTGATTATTGGATTTTCAATTTGATCGAACATTGCCTGGAGGCGTACAGTGAGCCTTACCAGAACGGAGACCTGTTCGACTATGCCGTGAGACGAGTTGTTTTGCCCAAAGGCACGATCGCGCTACCTGATCTTTCAGCCTCGCCGCTTAATGAACCTGGCGATCGACCACGTTTGGAGCTTCAGCTTGCGCAAATCTTTCCCCCTGCCTGATCAGTGTGTGCCTGATTAGTGTGTGGACAGGGGGCAATCACTACGAGTAGCCGTGTTCTGCCAGAAACGCGGGGGTTAAGCTTTCGGGCGCAAACGATGCCCTCTCGCGTCCTGCCTCCACGCCATGATGCAGAAACTTGTCTACGTATTTACCGAGAATGTCGCCTTCCAGATTAACCATGCTGCCTGGACGCAGGTAGTTGAGGTTGGTTTCGGCGTAAGTATGGGGAATCACCGCCACCATAAACCACGTGCCCGCAGGATCACAGTCGGCGATCGTCAGGCTAATGCCATTCACCGCGATGCTGCCTTTGGGGATGATATACCGGGCGATCTGCGCTTGGTTCGTCGTGAAAGTCATTTCCCACGAGGTTGCGGTTTGAGCAGAGGCTTGCAATTGTCCGGTACCGTCTACATGTCCAGTCACAAAGTGACCACCAAGCTTACTGCCAAATCGCAAGGACGTTTCCAGGTTGACCAGCGTGCCGTCTTCTTGCCCCAAACTGGAGCGATCGCGCGTTTCGGGCGAGGCATCGGCCATAAAGCCCTGTGGCAAAAGCTCCACAACGGTGAGGCAGACCCCATCTACTGCCACACTGTCGCCAATTGCTAAGTCTTGCATGAGTAATCCGGAGGTAGCAGACAGGCACGTGATTCTTAACCTATCAACCCCAAGAGACTGTAACGTCCCCAAACCTTGAATCAGACCAGTAAACACAGGCGTTTCTCAAACTTTGCTAAGGTTCAACCAATTTTGCTCTCTTTGTGCCAAAAGGTATTGCCACTCGACACTTGAGAAACGTTTGCGGATTGTCAAATTTGCTCAATGATCCACTAGGATCGGGGCAGAAATCAGGGCATACTTAAGGTCAAAGACCTTGCATCATACAATAGCTGGCTTATTTCGATCTCAGCTCTGCCCTTTCTAGTTCTAGCGTTTTCTGTTGCCCTTGTGGTCTGTCCCGTTAGACTTAGATGACCTTTTGGCTCATACAATGACTAATGTTCCAAGCCACCCTCGCCGAAACCTCCTAGAGCCAAGAATTCATCGGCTTAAGCCTATGTTCTCTTCCATTCAGGTTCGTTACGCTGACTCCCGTTTTCTTCAGGTATTCTAGAGGCTAAGACGATGATTGAAATGAAAGTCGCTGGAATTGCATTGGATGCCGCCACACGCAGCCCAATCGTGCTCTTGCGAGATTCCACCGAGCGACGACAGTTGCCAATCTACATCGGTCAGGATCAAGCAAAAGCGATTATGAGCGTTTTAGAGAATCAAACGCCGCCACGCCCACTCACCCATGACCTGTTCGTAAACCTCCTGGAAGAATGGGATATGAGCTTGGAGCGCATCGTAATTCACTCCCTACAGGACAACACGTTTTACGCCATGCTTACCGTGTCTCAAGGCGAGACCAAGAAAGAAATTGATGCTCGTCCCAGTGACGCGATCGCCATCGCCCTTCGCACCAACAGCCCCATCTGGGTGCTCGAAGAAGTGGTTGCCGATGCCTCGATTCCCGTCGATCGTGATGCTGACGAAGCCGAACGCAAAGCCTTCCGTGATTTTCTCTCCAACCTTCGCCCCGAAGACTTTTTACAGCGCGGCAACCTCAGCAGCGAAGAAGCGCAGTAGGGGAAGTGAGGGGTGAAGGGGAAGCAGAGGAAGCAGGGGAAGCAGGGGTGGTTGAAAGGCGAAGAATAACTTCTGACTTCTGACTTCTCTAACAACCAACAATTAACAACCCTTCCGCCTCTATGCAATATCGCCGTTTTGGCAAAACCAATCGATCGCTCTCGGTGTTCTCGTTAGGAACGATGCGGTGTTTGGCTTCGGCAGACGTGGCGTATCAGACGCTTCAAGAAGCAGTGAGGCTGGGTGTAAACCACCTGGAGACGGCGCAGGGGTATGGCAAAAGTGAGGATTATTTAGGAACTGCTTTGCAGAAAGGTTTGGGCGTGCCGCGATCGCAGTTGTTCATTACGACAAAGCTGGTGCCCACGGTAGATGCAGCGACGATGGCGCAGGCCATTGATCAGTCGCTCGATCGCCTCAAGCTAAACTACATCGACGGACTGGCGATTCACGGCATTAACACCTGGGAGCATCTGGATTGGGTAAAGGCAGAAGGCTGTATGCAAGCGGTACAGCAAGCTGTTGCAGAGGGGCGCATTCGGCATGTCGGCTTCTCGACGCATGGGCCGCTGGAGGTGATTCTGGCGGCGATCGCTACGGGTCTGTTTGAGTTTGTCAATCTGCATTACACCTATTTTTTTCAGCGCAATGCCCCTGCGATCGACCTGGCACAGCAGCAGGATATAGGCGTGTTCATCATTTCGCCTGCGGATAAGGGTGGCTTGCTCTACACGCCACCCGAAACGCTGGAGCAATTGTGCCAGCCGTTTTCGCCACTAGAGTTGAACTACCGCTTTCTGCTGAGCGACTCTAGAATCACGACGCTCAGTGTGGGGGCTGCGACTGCCAATGAGTTGGCGTTGCCATTAGCGGTTGCCGATCGCGTTGAGCCACTGTCGGCAGAAGAAAGCGCCGTTTTCCAGCGGTTAGACGATCGTCAAGCTCAGGCGTTGGGGAGCGATCGCTGTCATCAGTGTTATGCCTGTTTGCCCTGTCCTGAAGGTGTTCACATTCCAGAAGCGCTGCGGTTGAGAAATTTGGCGATCGCTTACGATATGACTCAGTTCGGCCAATACCGCTATCGTATGTTTGAGACTGCAGGGCACTGGTTTCCTGGCAACAAAGGCAATCGTTGCACAGACTGCGGTGACTGCCTGCCTCGCTGCCCCGAAGCCCTAGACATTCCAACACTGCTACGCGATACCCACGAGCGGCTGAACGGCGCAGCCAGACGCAGACTCTGGGAGTAGATGGAGAGGTGCGATCGCAAAATGACGACTCAGCGCCAGCACGCGCCCGATCCCCTAAACACTGCACTTTTATGGCGCTTAGCTAACCAGTGGCGGCTGTTCGCTAGGTGCGGGTGCCAAATATTGCGCCAGTTTGGCATTGGGACGCATCGACTTCAGCACATACTCTAAATTCTCGCTGGGGCGGGCGATGACATGGGACGAGAGATACAGTTGCTTCTCTCCCGGTACGCCTTTAGCGGCTTCAACACCCGTCTCTACGGCAATGCTGACCTCAGAGACATCACCCCGCACAATCACCGTATAACGAGCGCCGCTGACCTTTTCCATCCCGACCAGTATGACGTTTGCTGCCTTGCACATCGTATCTGCCACCGCCAATGCAGGAGGAAGACCCAACACTTCAACCATCCCAACCGCATTCGCCATTGTATTCTCCAAAATTGTCTTGTCGAGCTTGCCCTGGGCACACTAAATCGCCAGCGCACGTCACTGCCTGACTGTTCAAGTAAAACATACCGAGTCCCCTTCTGGTGTATCCTCACGCGGTGGAAGCCCAACGATCGCCTCTAAAACAATTCGTCGATCGCGTCATCTTTCGTGTTTGTGTTGCGTTGAGGTGTCTCGCGGTTGAAGGTCATGTGGATCGATCGCGTTTGCTCGCCATCTGCCGCAACGGCAATAATGGGGAAGTTGAGCACTCCATCCTGGAATGACATGTGGAACCGGAAGGTACCATCGGGGTTGAGTTGGATCGGGCGACCGTCGATCGTCACTATCGCGTCAGGCTCTGTTGCACCATAAATAATCAGTTCGGCATCGGCGATCAGCCAGAATTTGCGCGATCGAATCGGTGGCATGGATGCGCCAAAGCCAATGCCCGACATGGTTAAGCCCGACATGGTTAAGCCCGATAGCGTAGGAACACCGGGCGCTACTCCCATCCCTACACCTGACGGAAACACGTAGGAACTGATGGCTTGCTGTGGCATTTGCTGCATGGAGCCAAATAGAGACCCTGCGACGCGCAATGCTTCGGCAGATTGGGTTAAGCCAAAGATTTGATCATAGATGGGGTTCTTCTCAGACGCTGCGGTGCGCTGCTCAGGCGATTCAAGCTTCAGTAGCGTCTTACCGCGCAAGTCCTCATCCCAGGCGACTGAGATGAAGTGATCTTCAAACCAGTCGGAGGGATAGACGGGCGGAATTCGGACTGGGTTTGATCGCGCCAACAGTAACCAACGACCATCCTCGGTAAGGTAGCCAATTTCGGCTACGTAGTCACGATCGCTTACCGGAATCGGCACATACCAGTCACGGGCTAGCTCATCACAATCATACTGCTGCAAGCTGTGGGCACTGGTTTGATGCAGGTCAACAGCGGTAACATCATACAGCCGCAGGGCAAGCTTCTGCCCACCTTGTCGCCGTAGTTCTTCCTTATGTTCGCTGGGGGTATCCCAGTAAGCGTAACCCCACTGCGGATCACGAGGCATGAGGACGATGCGGCTTTCGCCATAGCCCTCTGGCAGTTCGGGCAGTCCTTCATCGACCGATGCCAAGGCCCCGCTGCTGAGGTCGGTTTGCCCAACGTTATATTTAACCGCTTCCACATCAGCCTGGGCCTTGTCGTTAGATAATGCGGCTAAGGCTGCCAGACCAGCTCCGGCTGCCAGCGTTGCGCCTCCAACCACGTTCGCGTCTCCTGCTTGAATGGTTGGGATGCGGATCGAGTTCGACCGCGCCAGTGATAGCCAGTATCGATCTTCTGTGATGTAACCTACTTCGGCAAGGTAGTCGCGATCGGGCCGAACGGTGGTCGTATGTTGCGTGCTATTTTCTGCAACCGGAAACTCCTGAAAGCTTTGAGGGCGCTGCTCATTCAGGTTCAGCCCGGTGACATCGTACAGCCGTAGTTTCAGGATGCGCCCTCCTTGCTGACGCACTTCAGCTTTGTGAGCATCTGGTGCCTCCCATTCTGCAAACGCCTGGTAGTTATCTTGCGGAGCCAGGGTAATGCGGCTACGGGCGCTTCCTCCCCCGTTGCTTGCTAAACCTCCCAGTGCAGCCGCTCCAGCCGCAGCAGCCATGCCCCCTGCGACGATCGCGGCTCCTGGTACACCTTCTTTGGGTGGGATGACAGCAGGTAAAGGAGGTTCTACGGGGGGAACGGTATCCGTAGGTGATGCCACAGCGGGCGGTGCAACTACCGGCGGTGCAACTATCGGCGGTGCAACCGTGGGTGGCTCAATAACGGGTGGTGGGTCGATCTCCAGACTCTCTGCTTCTTCAGGAGCCGCTAGCCCAGTCAGCCCTGCTGCTCCAGCCCCCGCTGCCACTGTGCCTCCTGCGATCGCAGCATCCCCAGCAGAAACAGCCCCAGCGACAGGAGGCACCTCTGCTGGTGGGACAACGGGTGGAGTGGGTAGGCGATCGAGCGGTGTTGCAATACCAGGTGGCGTCACAGACGCAGGGGCTGCCCCACGACCCCTTAACCAGAGCCAGAGCGGGATGCCGATTAGAGGCAACAGTAACAACCACCAGGGCGATACGCCTTGGGGTTCAGTGCTTGCTGTGGGTGACACAGCCGCCGCGTCGGGATTAGTGGAAGCACTTGCTACAGGGCTAGGAGACGCAGATGGGCTAACAGGTGCTGGGCTGGTATCAGCCGCTGCTTGCGTGCCTGTTTCCCGTGCGGCTTCGATCATGGCCTGACTGCTGGATGCGGTTGCCACGCCCAAGAACGCAAGCACCCCAGGGCTAGGAGTCCCTTTATAAACGTATGACAGCGGTTGCGAGAAGGGGTAGCGCGGGTCATCTGGCAGCGTTTTGTGCATGGAGATGATGCGGACATCTTGACGATCGAGTACCTGATCGGCGATCGCATACCCAATGCCGTCTGTTCCTAACGCCTGAATCACTTCGCCAGTGCTGTCTTTCGTTGTTTGTTTTGCCGTCTCACCTGTCTTAAAGGGAGCTTTTTGGAAGACAGGATAGGGACGAAAGGCTTGACGTGTATCGCTGTAGTCAGGGCGATCGACAAAGCGAATGGAACCTGGAGTACCACCCAGTTCAGACCAATTCTTAATTTCGCCTCGAAAAATTCTGGCAAACTGCTCAAACGTAATGTTGCCAGTAAACGGGCTATTCGGCCCTACGATAATCGCAATCTTGTGACGCGCGATCGGCTTGGCGACCAGCCCTTGCTGCTTTTCTTGGGTTGTCAATGGGCGACCGATCGCCGCTAGATCGACCGTTCCATCTAAGAGTGCTTTCAAGGCCGCATCACTGCCTTCCTCGGCTAGGGTGATACTGGTACCGACATACTTCGCCTCATAGACTTTTTTCAGTGCCTGATTGATGGTCGCCATGCTGCTTGAGCCATCAATCTTGACCGTTGTGCCTTGAGGAATCACATTGGGTGAGGAGACTGACGGAGCCGATGATTGCGCTAGCACTGGATCAATAGCAAGTAGCGTTGCCAGGGGCCTAGAAGCCGTAAGCAGGGCTAAGAAGAGTACCAGACCGAGAATGGGAGTGTCTTTAGAAGGCGACGTTCGTTGCGGCATTGTGGTAAAAGCTTTTGGAACACTCTATATAAAGTCCCTGATTGGAAGCAGCCTAAAGCTAAAAGCAGCCTAAGCAACCCTAACTGAGGTTAACTTTTGCAAAGGACGAGCCAATTATACCGCCACCACGTCAGAGGTAAAGACAGGCGAGAAAACGAATTTTGCATAAGGTTATAACCTATACCGCTATATCCTCTCATACGAGGGGCTTTGGATGATTCAGCGCCCCCCAACTCGCCCGACCATCAAAAAGCTCGGTTTTTACGCACGTGCACGGTAGAGCTTCATCAATAATTCATTCTTTCTTGATGGAAAATTAGCCTAAGCACCAAAGGCATAGCGTATATTTAAGTTGTCTCAAGGCAAATTATCAGTACTTCTATACGTAAGCCCCTCCAGTTCTACCCGAATTGGGGGGTATTTTAATGCTCGAAGGCGCTTAGGCACCCTGCCGCTACACACTAGAGTCCATGCTTCATTCCAACTCAAACGTTGATGAGGGCTAATCAACATGACGAAACTGAAGATCAAAGCCTTCTCGACGGCTACGTAGACTGTAGTAAAGTACAGCTTTGGTTGCTTGCCAAAACGGCATTGTGATTGCATTGAGAAACAGGCTGAACGTCACTAAGAAGGTGTAACCGATGATTTGGCGAGCCAAAAAATCTAGCTGCAATGCTTGCAACACTAATCTTAAAAGCCGAAAACCGAAGATGTTGGCAACCAAATAAGAAAGTGGGCAAGTCAAAGCAAACACAATAGCAATAACGCCAAAGATAAAAAAGGATGATCCTTTAGTCAGGTTATGGCAGCGCTTAATGGCTCTCGTAGGCTTGTAATTACACTCTAGGCTGAGAGGAAGCTCTACAACAAAATAGCGCATGTAAAACGAAAGCGCTGCCACTATCCAGAGAAGATTTCCGCCCAGCCCGATCGCCAAACTAATTGGTTCTGCAACAGGATTAGCGGGATCTGGTTCTGACAGTGAAGGTAGTGAAACAGAAAAAATGATTGGCGCAAGTGCAATGATAACTCCAATGAGAAAAATGATTAGTATGAGGGCAATAAAGGCGACCGCAATAGCCATTAAAAGGATGAGAAGATTGGTGATTAATACACTCCATCCGTGTTCTTTAACTTGCTGTTGCAACGAAGCCGTTTGTTCTGGTGATTGAACTAAATCATAAAAGGATAACTGTGCCAGAAGCGCTGAGCGTGAGCAGAATTTAGCCCAACCGTAGATCGGGATTAGTAGCCATAGATGAGCCATTATCGCCATGCGTAAATAAGGCTTGAACCGCAAGAAATAGAGCCGCAACCCAGTGGTCACGATATTACCAATACTGGAAAGTTGCTGAGAGTTGAGCAGATTCGGATCAAGCATTTTACTAAAGCTGATTGCGGACTTTGAGTTGGAGGTAGCGATCGACCAACTGGTTACTGATTTGATCGGCAGGTGCATCCAACACCAGAACGCCTTTCTGCTTGAGTTTTGCCAGTGCTAATTGACGCTGTGAGAGCAGATCGAGGGCAACCGCGCGTGCGTATGTATCGGGAATATCAGCGGTAAAGGTGTTTGCTTGCACATCCACTTGAGGATCTCGCAGCGTGACACAAAAGGGGAGATGGCGTGGAGCTAGCCGTCCCATTGCTGCCAGCAGTTCGGTAGAAGCGGTGGCGTCAATCACTTCCGTCAACAGTACGACTAACGCACGACGGGTTTGGCGTATGGCAACGGTGGTGACGGCTCCTACATAGTCTGGTTCTAGCAAGGCTGGCTCGATCGGGGTTAAGCGCTCAATGATTTTGGGGAGTTGGGTTTGTCCGCGCTCTGGTGGTATCCAGGCGTGCATTTGACGATCGAACACGCCGATACCCACTCGATCGCCCCGATTTAAGCCTGTCAGCGCGAGTGATAATGCTGCATTCAAGCCCCAATCAAAGCGTGCCAGTCCTTTTACTTGAGCGGTCATCAACCGTCCGCGATCAAGCAAGATCAGCAGCGTTTGCTCTTGTTCGGGTTCTAAGACTCGCACCAAAACACGACTGCGGCGAGCGGTTGCTTTCCAGTCAATCAAGCGAGGGTCGTCCCCTATAGCATATTCGCGCAGTTCCGAAAACTCGGTACCAATGCCCTGCCGACGAGCACGACGAATACTTCCACTGGTTTGCAGCGTGAGGCGAATGGAGAGCGATCGCAGCCCAATCAGGTCAGGATACACCGCGACAGTCTGGCTCTGCGGCAATGTCCAGTTGTGCCATGCTAGCCTCCATGCTCCCAACTGGCGCACCTGAATATCACCCCAGGCATACTCGCCACGTTTCGCTGGAAACACCTGATACGTTAATTCTTCGCGGCTATGGGCAGGCAACGAGACGCTTAAAAGCTTTGTAGTAGTCGAGAATGCCTGCGGGTAGAAATCCCGAATTTGCAGCACAGCAGGTTGGTAACCCGTCTTTACCGTGAGCTGCACCGGGTTGTCGCGTCCGATCGACAGCCTCTCTAGGCGATCGCGCTCTACCACTGCACGATGAGACTTCACACGTCGCGCATCCACCACTGCCAACAGCAGCACCACCGCATCGAACCCCAACGTCAGCAGGATGGAAAACCCCAAAAATTGTGGGTTGATGACATCAGACCCGATCGCAGCCGCCCCCAGCCCGATCGCACTACCGAGCAACAGTAATTGATACACGCGGCGAGAAGGAACCATAAGCAGAGCCGTGATGTTGCGTCATCATCCTAACGCTGCGAGAGGGTGAGGGGAACGGTGGAAGCGGGGGAAGCCAGGGGAGCAGAGGGAGCAGGGAAGAATGGTTGTGAGTAGAGTTTTGATCATTGTACTAGGGCGTGGTTTAAAACCCTCGAAAGCCCCCCACCCCCAATTCTGGGGGCTTCCAAACAGGCTTCAAAGTCCCCCAATCTTGGGGGCTTAAAGCCCTTTGGGCATACAAGAAAAAGGGGCAGAAGCTTCAGCAACGAAGCGATTAGGAGTTTTAAAACACAGCCTAACCAGGTTGGAAGGCAGTCAGCAACCAGCCTCTACTGCCCTGCAACTTCCCCTTACCTCCCTTACTTCCTCTGCCTCTCCTGCCCTTGCCGCCCCTGCTTCCCCTGTGCTCCCTCTTCCTTTCTACACCGACGTGACATCCTGAATCAACACCTGATCACGTGGCACGCGGAATGCCTTGAGGGTTGAGAGCGTGCCACCTGGTTTGAGGATATCGCTTACAACTTTGAAGGTGCAGGTGAGGGCTTCGGGTGTCACTTCAACCAGGTTATAGCCGTGCGTTGCCGAGTTGAAGTACTGAATGTGTGGATTGCTGCCTCGGAGTACCTGCGTCAGAATGTCGATCGGTACCGATGGGGTGCCTGACGGTGAGTTTTGTTCGGCAAAGTTGGAGGACGTGGTGGAGCCAACAACAAATTCAACGCCGATCGGAGGGTCGGTAGGGCTGTCAAAGTTCACTCGTTGGTAGCCTGCAATGAACGTATGCAAATCGCCCGTGATGGTGACAAAGTTTTTGACTCCAGCCTCGCTGAGCGTTTTGAACAGCAGCGATCGCTCGACAGGGTAGCCATCCCACTGATCCAACGTGATGAATAAATCAGGAGTTGGCGACCCCAAAAGCTGCGTGGCAAACGCTGATAGCACTTTAAGCTGCATGGTGGTCACTTCGTTGCCCCAAATCTTCCAGGTGCGGGAAGACGTTGTGATTTGCTTGAGGAACCACTGGCGCTGCTTTAGCCCTAGCATGGTGCGATCGGGGGCATTGCGTCCTGGACAATCTGGCACAATGGTGCGCCTGCTAGAAAGATAGGTTTGGTTCTGTGCGGTCAGGTCGTCGCAGGGTGGCCCGTTGCGATAAAGGCGCTCATCCGTCATCACCAATTCCAGCAGTTTACCCACTTTGAACGATCGGTAAATTTGAATGGCCTCCAGGGGCTTTTCCGTTTCTTCAAAAGGCACGCTGGTGGCGGTATATTCTGCCCAGGCTTTAGTCGCAGTCTGACGCAACTCTGGCTTACGGAAAGGCACCTGATCGGGGGCATTCACCTTAAAGCAATCGTTGGCAAATTCATGGTCATCCCAGATGGTGATGAAGGCGAACTTCTCGCGAATGCTTTGCAGGTCTGGGTCACTGTTGTACGTCTGGTAGAGAAAACGGTAGTCTGCCAGGGTGGAAGCGGAGGGCTGACCACTGGGGAGGGCGATCGGTCTCACACCGCGTTGAAAGCTGGTATCGCCCACCGTTTCGTAGATATAGTCACCCAGAAAAACGATGAAATCAAGGTCTTCTCCTGCCAGGAACCGATAGGCGTTGTAGTAACCATTGGTGTAATCCTGACAGTTGATGTAGGCGAAGCGCACCTTGTCTAGGTCGGCATTGGGGGCAGGTAGGGTTTTGAAGCGGCCCGTCTGGCTGGCCGTCCCGTCGTAAAGGAAGCGGTAGTAGTAAGTGGTAGAGGGCTTTAGTTCATTGCGATCGAGGCTGATTTTAACCGTATAGTCCTTTGCTTTGTTGGTTTTGGCGACTCCGCGCAAAGTTGCGATCGCGCCAAAGCCAGCATCTTCAGACACCTCAAAGGCAACCCGCACCTGACGTGATGCCTGCGCTGCAAGCCGAGTCCACAAGGTAATCCCACGCGATCGAGGATCACCAGACGCCACGCTTTGAGGGAATAAATTGGTTGCTGCATTGACAGGCTCGACAGCAAACAGCTTGTCAATCTCTAATTGATCCAGCCCCAGTAATGCTGGAATTTCACGGCCTGCCCAAACCACCACACCCGCTGCCAGCGAATATTTCAGAAACGATCGTCTGTCCATGCCATTTTCCTCAAGTGCTCTCTTCCTGCCCTCTGTTGCACAGCCTCTAGATATGCCAAAATTACGTTACACAGTGACAACCGACAAGGGCAAGAGCTTTATTTCGATCAGTGCTATTGCTGACCAGACTACGTTGTCAGGTTTAAGCAGCCCTTAAGCGTGGTTTAAAGAAGACTAGCCACTTTGGGAAATTACCGAGCAGGATGAGGACAGAAGGCAGAAGGAGAAAGGCAAAAGGCAAAAGGGGAAGGGGCTGACCGCTGATAGCTGATAGCTGACCGCTAACTTAGCTCATAACTCCCCTGCTTTCTCTGCTCCCCTCACTCCTGTCCCGCCGATGGCTGTGTATTCAGGTACGACAAGAAGTCCTCCAGCTCATCGTCGGTGAGTTCACTGCGAGTTTTTTTGCCGTAGGTTTTTTGCAGGTAGGTGCTGCCCTGACGCTTGCTCCAGCCGATGCGATCGATCTCCACCCCAATCTGCGAGATCAACGAGGATAAATCTCTTGACGCGCTTTCAGATGTGCCAGCATCCGCAGGAGTCTCTTTGTTAGCGGTTGGTTTACGGGGTTTGCTTCTAGAGACTGGTGCCTCAGCGGCAGGAAGAGGCTCGTCAGTGGTAAGCGCGCGATCGGGTTCCTCTTCAACGAATGGTTCGGCTTCGTCATATGGAGCCTCGTCATACGGAGCCTGATCATACGGAGTCTCGTCGTCAGGACTATCATCTCGATCGAAGGGTGCTTCATCGTCTGGTACGTCCTCAAGCGGTGTCTGCCAACCCTCTAGCGCCCTTTCGGAACGATCAAGGGTTGGTACAGATGGGTCAACGGCTGGGGTGGAGAAGGACGCGTTTGGAAGGTGAGATAGCAGCGCTGGCTCGATCGTTAACGGGGGAAAAGTGGGCGGAGGGGGGATCGTTGCCTCATTACCTGCCAAGGCGATCGGAGGCACATCGCTTGGAGGTGCAACCTCATTGAACGTCGGCAGCGCTATGTCCGCTGGTGTTCGTGGCGTTGCTGGAGCATTGGCGTAGGGAAAGGGTAACGTAGTACTTGCTATCGGAACGGGCTGCACGTTTAGAGCGATACCCAGCAGTACTAACACCCGTAGCCGTGCCTGATCTTCTGCCTGTTCAACGGTCGTTGCGGCGGCTAAGCTCGTTGCTAGCGTCATATTGCCTAGCTGCACGATCGCCCGTACAACAAAGCGATCGGCATGAATTTGCACCAATTCAGTCAGTAGCCCACTGGCAGGATATCGGGTTTGTAATTGGGCAAAGAGTGTGGGTAGGTCTAGGGCTTCAGGCATGGCGACAGCAGGAGTTGAAGGAGGATGATAGATGGTTGGGGCGTAAGTAATGATAGAAAGCGATTTAAGCAAGTCAGTGCAGCTTGCTCAGCATAAGGTGTAGCAGTGCATCTTGAGACGTTTGAGGGTTCTTAGCTGATTGACTGATCAATCTTTTAGCCCACCCAGTACCAATCGACCGTTCCACGCTTGTTTCATTGTGACGATGTCTTGCAGCCGACTGTCAAGATTTTTTACCTGCGATAAGCTTGACAACTATACTTGTCTACAGAAGTGCCTGCGAACAATCTAGAATTTTTCCAGGTTGGCGTTGTGGACTTTATGTGCGATTACTTCATTGGAAAGCCCTAGACTCATTCGTACACATTTCGATCGCCAGACCAAGCGCATTCAGCGCGATGTTTTGCGTATGGGAGCGCTGGTAGAAAACTCTTTTTGGATGGCGCGTCAGGCATTGTTCGATCGTGACCTCGAAGCCCCAGCCAAAATTGCGCTGCAAGACAAACAAATTGATAAGCTTTACCGCCAGATCGAGCAAGACTGTGTGAGCCTCATTGCCCTTCAGGCTCCGGTGGCTCAAGATGTGCGGTTGCTCAGTGCCACCATGCAGCTTGTACGCGATTTAGAGCGCATCGGCGACTACGCCGAAGATTTGGGTGAAATTGCGATTCGGCTGTTTCCCTACTCGCCGCCTGCTTACATGGGACGGGTGCAGATGATGTGCGATCGCTGTCGCGCCATGCTAGCCATGAGCCTCGCCGCCCTTTCTGACCTGGATGCGGAATCAGGGTTGGAAATTAAAATCAAAGATGACGCGGTTGATTTGGATTACGAAACGCTATACGAGCTACTGGCACACCAACGCGATGTTCCCGGCATTGTAGAGCCGATCGTCCTCATGGTGCTCGTCATTCGCCACATGGAACGCATGGCAGACCACGCTACGAACATTGGCAAGCGCGTAGCGTATATTGTCACCGGGCAGCGGTAGAAAGGACGTCAAAAACGCTCTTCTCGATATTCCTTCCACTGGTCTTTTCAATCATTACGAAGCTGGATGTAATTATTGATACGGGTCTAAAAACTGAATCTTTTCTATCCAAAGAGTTACCTTCTTAAGCGTGGAAACGGTATAAACCGAATCAACTATTGTTAAAAAAGCGACCTTCAGCAGTCAGTAACCATTAACTCTCCAGTCGTCTATCATTCACCTCTGGCACCTCACGCCTCACCTCTTTCTGTCCGAAATACCAGAGCAGCGCCACCAATAGCACAGTCCCCGCTACGTATTTAAGCAAGTCAGGAATAGCTGGATTGGGTGAGAAAAAGCCTTCGATAAGACCCGCAATCACCAGCATGGGAACGATGCCGTATACCAGTTGAGCGGCCTGTGCGCCGTAGAGTTTGAGTGCCTCCGATCGTCGATATTCACCAGGAAACAACAGCGCTCTCGCAAGCAAAAAGCCTGCGCCACCTGCGAGAAAAATGGCTGGCAGTTCCAGTGCTCCGTGGGGAAACACGAAGGCCCAGAAGGGAAAGGCGAGATTATTTTGCCCGACAAGGGTGCCAACGGTGCCAATGAGCACACCATTGAGGAGCATGGCAAAAGTGGTGAAAAGCCCCCCTGTCATACCGCCTGCGACGGCTGCAAAGGACACCTTAATGTTGTTGATCATGATGTTGCTGGAGGCAAACGGCTCAATGCCCACGATCGACCCTGTCCAGAGTTCACCGCGATCGCGTACTTGCTCAATCATGCGTTGGGGAACAACCAGCGACAGAAAACTGGGGTCTCGCCATGACAGCCACCAGGACACTAACCCTGCGAACACAAACAGACCCGTTGCCAGAGCAATATAACCCCGCGACTGCTGCACGACGGCTGGAAAGCCCCAGCGGTAAAACGTCCCGATCGCCCGCCATTCCTGTCGGCGCGATCCTTGATAGATCTGGGAGTAGCCGCGAGTGGCAAGGGTTTGCAAATCTTGAACAACCAGGTCGCCAACGGCATGGGTGCGCGCGCGTGCCAGGTCAGCGGCGGTCGATCGATACAGGCTAGCAAGTTGGCGAATTTCATTGGCATCGAGCGCCTTCCAGCCCTGTTTTTCGGCTTTTTTAAGCAAGGTATCCAGTTCTTTCCAACTCGGCTGTCGCCGTGCTAGCCAGCGCTGTATGTTCATAATCTGTGATATTTCCTGGGAACCAAAGAAACGTAGTTTAGAATCGCGTCAACATCTATGCGCTGAATAGCCAAAGTGTAGCTCATGGCTTCTCCCTCCAATTCACATGGTTCCATCCAATCACTCAGTGTCGGTAACGTTGTCACTGCCGGGTTTCGGCTGTATGGTGCAAACTTCAAGCAGTACATTAGAATTGCCCTGATTGGTACATTGTGGGGGCTGTTGTGGTTTGTTGCTCTAGTGCTTGCAATAATTTTTTCCGTGGCATCGCGAAATTATCACATCCCTTGGTGGTTGAGCGTTCCAGTGCTGATTGGTGTATGCCTATACCCAATTGCAAAATATCTGGCAAACTCAGCGCTCATCGCACGGCTGGCATTTGGTGAACTGACTAACCAGCCAGAGACAGTAGGTGAAGCTCGTCGCTATATTAAAGCACGCATGTGGAGCTTTCTAGGTACAGGTCTGCTGTTGTGGTTTATTAACACCGTTATCTTAATCGCGTTCTTTCTTGTTTTGGCATTAGTCGTTGTTGGTTTCCTAAACTTCGCTGGAGGCTCGCAGTTTCTTCAGAACCCGTCGCCAGCGATGTTTCCCGCCTATGCCAGTATTTTTGGACGCGCTGGACTGTTGGCTTTAGTCTTGATCCTAGCCTTTTTAGGTTTTCTCCTTTTATTTCATGCCCGACTAGTTGCGACTGAACTGCCCTTGGCAATAGAACCTAAAGTGACAGCTATCAGTACGATCGGTCGTATGTGGTCACTTACCGAGGGCAATGGCTGGCGGATTGCCTTAATTCTTTTTGTGACCTTACTAATCACACTCCCCATACTCATATTAGTGCGGCTGCTTTCGGGTACGGGGTCGACAACTATACCAACATCCAAGCTTGCTGCTTACTCTTCCAATTATTTCTTACGCTCCGCCTTCATTAGCTTTGTACTAAACTTCACCCTCTCTACAGTGATGCTGCCGCTATGGCAGGCGATCAAAGCTGTGATCTACTACGATCTGCGGAGTCGCCGTGAGGGGTTAGGGCTACAGTTACGCGATCGGGGCGCTCAAAGCTAACCGTACCATGCATTTCTTCAACCGCGTTTCGCTATCCACACCAGAAAGTGTCGAGCTAGAGTTTACACTGGCAGGCATTGGTAATCGCACGCTGGCGCTCATCATCGATTACCACATTCTAGGCGCTTTGGTGGTTGTTTTTTGGGTGCTTTGGGGGGTGTTTACATTAGGGCTGCTGCGCTATTTGGAGAGGAGTAATGCTAACTATGCAGCTCTTCCCATCTGGCTACTGGCGATCGCTCTTCTTATCAATTTTATGCTCTTCACAGGCTACTTCACGTTCTTTGAAGTGCTCTGGCAAGGTCAAACCCCCGGCAAACGTTTCACTAAAATTCGCGTGATTCGCGACAGTGGCAGACCGATCGGGCTGTCTCAGGCGGCTCTGCGATCACTACTACGCCCGATCGACGACTTCTGCTTTGTTGGAGTCTTCTTTATTCTGCTTGGCAAGCAAGAGAAACGGTTAGGCGATTGGGCAGCCGGAACGCTCGTGATTCAGGAACAACGGGGCGATCGCAAAGCCACTTTAACGATTTCTGACCGGGCAAAGCAACTGGCGATCGAGTTGCCCAAATTAGCCGATCTAAGCCAATTGCTACCCGATGACTTTGCCGTGGTGCGTACCTACCTGCAACGTCGGCGCACAATGGATGCCAGAGCCAGAAACGATCTCAGCTTGAGCTTGGCACGGCAACTCCGCACCCTCATTGGACTCGAAACCATTCCACCCGACACCACCGCTGAGCAATTTCTCGAAGCGGTCTATGAGGCGTATCAGCATTTGAGGGGCAAGGATGAAGGCTAGAAGTTTTGAGTGAAGTCAGTGGTCAGACATCGTGGGGAATAAGGAGTGGGGAGTGGGGAGAGTTCTGAGTGTCGAGTTTTGAGTTTTAAGTTGATGTTGCTTCTGCCTTTAGTTTTGAGCTATCAGCCGTCAGCCATCAGCTTTTTAGCCTTTAGCCCTCATCCCTCATCCCTCTGCCTTTAACCGACTCCCGACCCCTTCTGCCCTTAGCCTTCTACCTCCTATCCTCTGCCTCCACTCCCAACAGTACGCTAATGTAGAAACTGCCCCCTTGCCTCGGTGCCTGTAGATAATCTGTGTTGCCCTTTAGACTTTCAAACGCTTCACTTCTTTTGGTTGCCTGCCTGCTGCTACCGCTAGTAGGTTGTGCCAATAGCCCAGTGGGTGAATCACTACAAAAATCCTTTGCAGCCGACCCAAAGCTGGAAGCAAGTGCTTCACCTGAGCCATCGGCAACGCCTGCGGTCTCTACAACGCCACAGCCTTCTGTACTAGCAAGTGAATCGCCCGCTCCCATTTTGAGTCCGTCTGCTACACCATCGCCTTTCGCTCCTCAGCCTGGAGGCGCAGGCATTCCTGATCTTTCAGACAGCACGGTGGTTGGAGCGTCAGGCAGTTCGGACGGTGGCACGAAGCCGATCGTAACTTCAGGTGATGCAAATAACGGGCAAGCTCAAGCAGCACCTGCGACGATCGACTTTACGGATCTCAACAAAACGCCGAAAGAACTCCAGCAATACGTTTCCGATCTGGCAAAGCTAGGGGTTCTGACCCCAGCTACCGATGGCACTAAAGCCACTCAAAATAAAGACAGCACCCTGTTTTCACCAAACAAAGTCATGACTCGTCGGGAATATGTGCGCTGGTTAGTGGCGGCGAACAATCGACTTTATGCCAGCCAACCAGCCAAACAGATTCGACTCAGTACCGACACCGCTCAGCCTGTTTTTCAAGATGTATCCCGCACTGATCCAGATTTCCCGCCCATTCAAGGGTTAGCGGAAGCTGGTCTGATTCCCAGTCCGCTGTCGGGTGACAGTACCACCGTCACGTTCCGTCCCGATGCCCCCCTCACACGCGAAAACCTCATTCTGTGGAAGGTGCCTGCCGATACTCGTCAAGCCCTGCCTACCGCGAGCCTGGATGCGATTAAGCAAACCTGGGGCTTTCAAGACGCTGCCCGCATTAATCCCAAAGCACAACGGGCTGTGTTAGCTGATTTTCAAAATGGCGATGCAGCCAACATTCGTCGCGCGTTTGGCTATACGACGCTGTTTCAACCAAAGAAAGCGGTCACTCGCGCGGAAGCGGCGGCAGCTCTTTGGTATTTCGGCTATCAGGGCGATGGTCAATCGGCTCAAGAAGCGCTGAAGACGGCGAATACTTCGCCGAGTGCGTCACCTTAGCGCGATCACGCTGGCAGAGGTTGCAAGGTTGCTTGAGAAAGCACGATCGCTCAAAACGTATGACTATATCACTACCGACAACAGGTTACGACTTCGATCGCTTGTAATAGTTGCTCTTTGATATTCATACGGCCTTGCTCTTGCTCCGCTCTTACAGCCGTCATTATTTGCATTTCCTACAACCCTACACCACATGTCCTGTTTAGCGATGTGTCAACACCAATGGCAATACTCTAGTTCGCATCGCTATGAGCGGAGGAGAATGCATGACAGAAATTGGGGCTGTCGATGTGATGGGAAGCCGCAGCGTTTAGCGTTTGAGGGTATAAAAGTGGGGGAGTGAGTGGGAGGTGCCCACCCTACCCGCTTCTGTCTACAGGTTACATTCCACAAGTCTGGACATGCGAGTAGAGAGCACTACATTGGGCGAGCGTACCTCAAACAGAAATGGTCTTGTTTGAAATAGGAATGCTCTAACTTGAGGCAGGAATGGTCTCACTTCAAGTACGATCGCGCTCAACCAAAACCTTCGAGATTTACATACTTGATGCTCAACAGAGACGCTACTTGAGCAAAATTCCGAGGTTTGTGATTAAAACTGCACTTTGAACAGTTGAAAGAGTTCTCCCGGCAGCGTCTTCCCAATTTTGCCGCCCGCTGTGTGGATGGTTTTCTGCCAATCGACGATCGGCTCTAGAAACACTTCCGCGCCCAGGTACATTTCCAGAATGGCCCAGTTTTCAGCCAACGGTGTTTCAGGGTCGAGTACATCGAAAACGAAGATACCACCAGGCTTTAAGACGCGCTTCACCTCGGCAAGGACAGCTGCCCAGTAATCGAGGGGGTAGTAGCAACTCACACCCGTGGCGATCACCAGATCAAACTGCTTCGCCTCATATTGCAACTGATGTGCGCCGCCCAATGCCACACCCTTAAACAATTTTGAGTTGAGTTGCGGTCCTCGTGCCGTTAAAATGTCGCGGGCGACGTCACTAACCTCCTGCCCATAGAAGAGCGCTTCCCATTCACGCCACGGGTAGATCAAAAAGCTCACCCCGCAGCCAATATCCAGACAGTGCTGATTTTTCTTAGGCTTGGCAAGCTCCCAAAAGGGTGACGCCAGCTTGGTTTGCAGCGAACCCGATGCGCGCTCTCGAAAAATTGGCATGGCCTCTACTTCTTCGGGCAAATCAAACGGTTCACCCCGATACTCGCGGTTAAAGCGTACTGTTACAGAAGCAATCTGGCTTTGCCAATCCTGAGTGGGACTTAGTTCGCTGAAATAGCTGCTGCTAGAGAAGGCTCCTTGAGACTCAGATCCGTGCTTTTTTGCCATGCTCAGACTCGTTCCTCTAGCAACAGTTATTAGCTTGGTTGGCTACTAGCTATCAGCTTAAAGCCGCTCCTAGCTCCATTCTCTTAGCAACCGTGTAGTTTATCTATCAGCAATGAAGTTTTACTGACAATGCTAATGGCTGACGGCTGACCGCTGACAACTACTAGCTGATTTCATCAACGTCCTGTCAGTGCTCGGTTAAAGTTCTGACGATAGGACTTGTTGAAGATAAAGATAGGCCATAGTAGCGCTAGATAAACACGGCCACTGCTGAAATTGGTGCGGTTGAAGCCAGTCCAAAATTTCCAGATGCCAGCAACATAGGCACCTCCTAGCAGAATGACGAGCAGTGTACTCATTGGTTTGATCCTTAATTGACTGAAAAAAACGAGTGACTAACAACGCAGGCTACAACTGAAGCTACATCCATGAGCTTGTTCGCTCCGGATGCATTCGCTCTCGACACTTGGCTCAATGGCAACCCAACCAAGTAACTCTCTCTAAGCGTAGGGTAACGAACCGAGTTAAACCTGCTCGATGGAGTAACCTCAGCATAACGGTTCCTAGATTTCTACGCGTTAAGCCATCAGTTGGGCAACCCTCAGACACAGAGGCTTGAGGCTAGTAGCCCGTCAAAGTTGACACGCTACCAGTGGTCTTTAAAGCTGGTTCTATCCTAGCTTGCAGCGTAAGGGCGATCGCAGAACACACGAGCTTCGCCGCTATGACGCGCAGAATTTTCCATCAATGCTCTTGATAGATGTCGGAATCGTCTTTAACGTATGACACTAGAAGAAGATGGTGAAAAGAGAGGGGCAAGGGACGCAGGGAAAGCAACGGAAGAACATGCAGAAGGCAAGAAAGAAACGGCAAAAGGTAAACACTAACGACTGCTGATAACCGCCTTAATTCAACACTCAGAACTCTCTCCGCTTCCCCTCCCCCTCCGGCTCTTACCTTCTACCCCGCTCTTACCCTTGCAAATCACCCCCCTTCTCAAGACGCTTAAACAGGATGATGACGTATGCGAGCAGTTTTAATGGCGGGAGGTTCTGGAACACGGCTGCGTCCGCTGACGTGCGACCTACCCAAGCCGATGGTGCCAGTCCTAAACCGTCCGATCGCGGAACATATCCTCAATCTGTTGAAGCGCCATCGCATTACAGAAATCATCGCTACGCTGCACTATCTGCCGGACGTAATGCGCGACTACTTTCAGGATGGCGGTGACTTTGGCGTGCAGATGACCTATGCCGTTGAGGAAGACCAACCGCTTGGCACCGCAGGCTGTGTGAAGAATATTGCGGAGTTGCTGGATGATACGTTTCTCGTTGTGAGCGGTGACAGCATTACTGATTTTGACCTGACGGCTGCTATTCGGTTTCACAAGCAGCGTCGGGCTAAAGCAACGTTAATCTTAACGCGTGTTCACAATCCGATCGAGTTTGGAGTGGTCATTACTGACGGGGACGATCGCATCCGACGCTTTCTCGAAAAGCCCTCTACCAGCGAAGTCTTTTCAGATACGGTAAACACAGGCACGTACATTCTTGAACCAGAAGTCCTGGACTATCTGCTACCCAACCAGGAAGCAGATTTCTCGAAAGACCTTTTTCCATTGCTGCTGGAGAAAAATGAGCCGATGTTTGGCTATATTGCCGAAGGCTACTGGTGCGATGTGGGGCATTTAGATACGTATCGCGATGCTCAGTACGATGGTTTAGAGCGGAGAGTGAAGCTGGACATTGCTTATGAAGAGCGATCGCCCGGTTTATGGGTGGGACAAAACACCTACCTTGACCCAACGGCCAAAATTGAAACGCCTGCCATGATTGGTAGCAACTGCCGCATTGGTGCGCGCGTTCAAATCGATGGCGGTACGGTGATTGGAGATAACGTGACGATCGGAGCCGATGCGGATCTCAAGCGTCCCATTATTCTCAACGGTGCCATCATTGGTGAAGAAGCGCATCTGCGAGCCTGCGTGATTGCACGTGGTACACGGGTCGATCGTCGTGCCCATGTGCTGGAAGGTGCAGTCGTAGGGCCGCTGTCTACGATCGGCGAAGAAGCGCAGGTGAGTCCAGGGGTACGAGTCTGGCCCAGCAAGCGGGTTGAGTCTGGTGCCACGCTCAACATCAACCTGATTTGGGGACATGCGGCCTATCGCAATCTTTTTGGGCAGCGTGGGGTCTCCGGTTTAGCCAATATCGACATTACGCCAGAGTTCGCCGTCAAGCTAGGTGCGGCCTACGGTTCGACGCTGAAGCCTGGTGCCCATGTTGCCGTTTCGCGGGATCAACGCAGCATTTCGCGGATGGTGTCGCGATCGCTCATTGCGGGTCTCATGTCGGTGGGCGTGAACGTTCAAAACCTGGAAGCCACGGCGATCCCATTAGCGCGCACGATCGTACCTACGCTGTCGATCGCGGGGGGCATTCACGTCCGCATGCATCCCGATCGGGCCGACCATATTTTGATTGAGTTCTTTGAAGACAATGGCATCAACATTTCCAAAGCCCGCGAGAAGAAAATTGAAGGGGCTTACTTTAAGGAAGACTTTCGCCGTGCCCAGATTCAAGAAATTGGCAACGTCGTCTATGCCAATCAGGTGGTCGATATCTACAGCACCTGCTTTGAAAAGCACCTGAACATCCCAGCTATTCAGCACAGCAGTTCTAAAGTGGTGATTGATTATGCCTATGCGGTGTCGGGAGCGGTGCTGCCCCAACTTCTCGCTAAATTTGGTTGCGATGCGGTGGTATTGAATGCCAGCCTGAGCCATACGGCTCCTAACCTTGCCGATCGGGAAGTGTTGCTGAGCCAGCTAGGGCATGTGGTCGAAGCGCTCAAAGCCAACTTCGGCGTGCAGGTGTCTGCAAACGGCGAGCAGCTCATTCTGGTCGATGAAGCAGGCAGCGCCATTCGGGGCGAAGTTCTCACCGCGCTTATGGCCGATATGCTGCTGGTGCATCATCCCAGAGGCACGATCGTGGTGCCCGTCAATGCCTCCAGCGCCGTGGAGCAAATTGCCCATCGCCATGATGGTAGAGTCGTTCGCACAAAGGCAAATCCAACAGCACTTATGGAAGCCTGTCACGCCAGTCCTAACGTGATTTTGGGCGGCAGTGGGGATATGGGCTTCATTTTTCCACAACTGCATCCCGGCTTCGATGCCATGTTCTGCATTGCCAAACTGATTGAAATGCTGACCATTCAGGAGCGATCGCTCGGTCAAATTCGCGCCGATCTGCCCCGTGTTTGCCACAAAACCTGTATTGTACGCTGCCCCTGGACGGCAAAGGGGGCTTTGATGCGGCATTTAGTAGAAACTCATCCGATCGACAGCCTGGAACTGGTCGATGGCGTGAAGATCTTCAACCATCAGCACAATAGCTGGGTGCTCATCCTGCCCGATGCTGGAGAGCCTGTCGTACACATTTACGCCAATAGCAACGATCGTGGATGGGTAGACGAAACCCTGCGTGAATATCGCTTGCGCGTACAAGACTTTGTCGATCAACACCAGGGGGCAGAAGCCGCGAAAGCAGAAAGCCCGTACTAAAATAGAATATTGGTTTTTAGTTGTTAGTTTTTAGTCTGAGTACTGGACTGGTGATGCGGCATGGTGAGCAGTAAAGTGCGAAGCCGCAAATTCAACGTCAAAACGCGGAGTTTGCATTTCACTAATGGCAACTGCCTCTCTAACAACCAACAACCAACAACTAACAACTTTTTTAGGAATGTTCCATGAATAGCTGCATCTTGATGGCAGAAATCGTTCAGGCTCCCGAACTGCGGTATACATCCGATACCCAAACGCCGATCGCTGAAATGTTCGTTGAGTTTCCGGGTTTGCGTGCCGAAGATCCTCCTTCACGGCTGAAAGTGGTGGGGTGGGGCAACCTGGCGCAGGAGATTCAAGAGCGCTTTCACCAGGGCGATCGTGTGGTGATTGAAGGAAGCTTGCGAATGAATACGGTCGATCGTCCGGAAGGCTTTAAAGAAAAACGCGCCGAATTGACGGCTCAGCGTATTCACAGCCTTGGTGCAGATACGGCTCTTGAAGCATCGACCGCGTTACCAACCGCTGGTACCAACACGCCAGCCGCCAAACCTAATTCCACCACACCCACTACGAAACCATCATCCACACCCACGGCCAAAGCGAAAGCAGGTAAGTTCCAGTCTGAACCTGCAACGGCGCCTTCAGAAGCCGATTTTGACGATATTCCCTTCTAAAAAAGACCTCAGGCCGCGAGACGTTAAGTCAGGTCAAGCAGTAAGGTGATTTTGCGATACGCTGAGCAACCGACCAAGGATTTATAAAAGCTCCTTCAGAAAGCTAGAGACTTCATCTTCCCAGCAGGGTTCTGGTAGCAGTGAGATCAGCCGTTGGCTAATGTCTGCTTCGATCACAGACATATCGTCTCGCAGAAAAAACTCAGACAGCACCGTGAGATCTCGTGTCCTCAACGGCGATAATGGTGCAGCAAAGGAGCATAAATCGCTTAGCTCCCTTGCACTCACATCCGGCAGCGTTGCTAGAGAACGTCTGCTCCACGATCGCGTGTACAATCGTTGCGGCGCTTTGAGTGTGGCGGCTTGGCGCAAAGCATACAGTCCATCCAGATCAAGATTTTGGGACGAAGGCTGTGACCATGTAGTGTGACGTAAGGTTTGTGGTGTGCCTAGATTGGGTGCTTTGGCAATCTGCGTGTCTCTGGAGGGTGTAGAGGTTTCAGCGTGAAGACGAAGGCTGCTTGAAGCCAACTCATCCTTAAGCTGAGACGTTGCATGATAGCTCTCAGCCAGCGCTTCTAAGGACGAGGTTGCGACTCGACTGTCCTCAATATCGAGGCTCTCTAATGAACGGTCAGGCGGCAATGAGTGCATGGGTAGAGAGGAACCGCTGTCCCCTGGCGAAGTAAGCAACATAGGTAGATCCCAAAATAATCTGCCGCTATAAGGCGAAAACGAGCAACTGTGTCATCACTGCTCGGTTCAATCACGTCATGCACCCCTTACAAACAAATCCGCCTCAAAAGCTTTCTGGTAGATGCACTGAATGTAATCCCTTTTCTCCTGTGCCATCCTTGCCAGATGTCGCACTGTCAAACGACAGCATAAGAAGCACTCGCTATCCAACCTTGCCTATACCTGGGAATGATCCCCAACCTTCTGGCGGCTTTTACAAGTAGGACTTACGCATTTGCCCCAAAAACCCCAATGCTGGAGGCTTTAATTGGCTCGGTTCCCCCAGCATTGGGGGCTAGGGGGCGAAAGATGATCGCTTTTGCGTAAGTCCTAACAAGATTAAGCGTGCCATCCAACGTTCATTCTCCAACGTTCATTCAGACAGCGGCTGAAGCAAGACAGAATTGCGTTGTGATCAATATCACAACATTTACTATAGCGGTTCTTTAGGGCATTCACTACCTACTACAGTCTCGTCCAGCAGCGAAATGCACGTTACTAGCAGGGTGGGCTTGCGACCATATCGGAATTGTGCCCTGCGGTGACTGAATACTGAAATTTTGTTGAAGTTTTGCTGACTGCGAGAAGCATTGTTAGTGAGAGTAACGCCTTCGACTAGGGTTAGTTGTTCTGGCTAGGGCACGGATCATAAAAGCGATCGTGTGCATATCAGTCTTCTAGGGATACAGCGGAGGTTACATTCATTCGAGCAGCGTCGATCGTCCAGATGCCTGCGCTAATTAATTTGCACTCAACTATTCAGGAGAAACTGCTGGAATGTCTACAGTCCTCCGCGCCCAGCACTTGGCATCTAATACTTTCTATAGCGATAAGCTCTTAGCATTGGGGCCAAACTTTAGACGTGGCCTGTTGCCGTGCTACTGGGCCACGCCGTTTAAAGCGTAACAATGATCCAGTAATCGTGCGGTTATGTCTCGATACTGGGCATTTTAAGGTAGAAGCAAAGCTTTATCTATGACAGCTCTATGGCAGCGTTTCTGTCCCTCTTTGCATTTCAAATGACCTGATCCTGATCACTAACCGCTCTTCTCCTGCGGGTACACCCGACCCATCTAACAAACCTCTCATTCTTTGAGAGTGGAGCGTTTTGGTCTCACCGCTTACTTTGGAACTAGCTATGCTCGACTCACACTCATTGGCTGAATACTCTTCGCAGGTGTTAAATGCTTCTGGCAACACCGAACTGGAGCAGCGCTTGGGGCTGTACCGCGTTTTCCTGAAGCTCTATGAGCATCACCGAAGCCTTTTGGATGAAATTCTAGATCTAGAAAATACTGGCATTAAGTCACGGAAACAAGTGGCTTTGCAGTATATCCAGGGAGTGGTGCAGGGGCAAAAAGTCTATGTGATCACGAATCTCCTAAACGGCAAGACGCGATCGGTGCTGCAACCGCAGAACATTTGGGTGATTGGTCGCGATCGCAAAATGGCGTTACCTATTCAAGACAAACGGCTCTCTCGTCGTCACGCGGCCATTCAGCACATAGACGAGCAAGGCTTTTATCTAATTGACTTCAACAGCACGAATGGCTCCTTTGTCAACGGCGAACCTGTGCGGCATTGCACCTTGCTCAAAGATGGCGACCAAATTCGCTTGGGCAGTTTGGCGTTTACCTTCTTCATCTGCCACGCCCCTAAAACGGCTGAAGCAATAACAGAGGATATCGTGAATCAGATTAATGCGGCTCGACATGCCTGTGCCAGCGCCGAAGACTTAACCGTTACAGAGACAGGAGCGCCATCTACCGTTCCAGACTGGGATACACCGCTCTCCGCTGATGGCAAAGACACATCTATGTTCTTAAGACCAACGATGTCCGGTAGTGAAGTGATCCCAGAGCAAGCCGCTTATCCCATTAGTATGAAGCAGCAGGCAGACATTTTAGATCGCTTTATGCAGCGAAACGCGGCTGATCACCACAACTAGGCTAGTGGTCTGTCAAGACTTATTTTGTGAGTTTCTCACTTACAAAATAACAACCTTCACTAAACCCAAAGCACAAAATCAAAACTGACGAACCACTAGTTTGGAGTGGCAAAAACGGTTGTTCATGGTGGAAGCGCTTCAGGATCAGCCAAATATTGACTAGCGGCTGATCCCGTAGAGCGTTTCTAAACCAACTTTCTCTAGAGTTGAGCGTCTGGTTTATTCGTCATCGTCAAGCAATTCATCATCCTCATCTTCAACCTCTGCCGCTGCCACAGAGTTGGCCGAAACCACAGCACCAATTTCTAGCTTGTGGCGCACTTCTTGCTCAACTTTCTGGGCCACTTCAGGCTTCTCTTCCATATATTTGATGGCGTTATCGCGCCCCTGGCTAATATTTTCGCCACCGTAGCTGTACCAGGCTCCTTTGCGGACGAGTACGCCCGTTTCTTCTGCCAGGTCAACCAAACAGCCGAGGGTTGAGATTCCTTTGCCAAAAATCACATCAAACTCAGCAATGCGGAAGGGGGGCGCAACTTTATTTTTAGCCACCTTAACCTTGACGCGAATGCCGTATTCTTCAGTCCCTTTCTTAAGGGTTTGAATGCGGCGCGTATCCAGGCGCACAGAGGCATAGAACTTAAGCGCTTGTCCCCCTGTAGTGGTTTCGGGGCTGCCGTAGGTCACGCCAATTTTTTGGCGCAACTGGTTGATGAAAATGACGGTGCAGCCCGATTTGCCCATATTGCCCGCAATTTTACGTAACGCTTGACTCATTAAACGGGCTTGCAACCCAACGTGAGAATCGCCCATTTCGCCTTCAATTTCGGCGCGAGGTACCAAGGCGGCCACGGAGTCTACCACGATGACTTCGATCGCGGACGATCGCACCAATTGATCGACAATTTCGAGTGCCGCTTCACCTGTATCGGGCTGTGAGATCAGGAGATTGTCGATGTCTACTCCCAAAGCTTTGGCGTAGATGGGATCAAGCGCATGTTCTGCATCCACAAACGCTGCAATACCACCTGCTTTTTGGACTTCTGCCAGTGCATGGAGCGCTAGAGTCGTTTTGCTAGAGCTTTCAGGCCCGTAGATCTCAATCACACGACCTTTGGGCAGCCCACCTCCCAGTGCCAAATCCAGCGTTAGCGCTCCGGTAGGGATTGTTTCAACCTTCATCCGAGTCGCATCGCCCAGGCGCATAATTGTGCCTTTGCCAAAGTTACGCTCAATCTGAGTCAGAACGAGATTTAAGGCTTTGTTTTTATCAGAGTTGTCAGTTTTAGTAGCCATGAGCGCCTCAATGGAGAAAATTCAGTAGGTGAGTAGACAGAACGTACAGACTTGAAACAGTGAGGTGTAAACCGTTTTAGAGGATTTGACTTGAAGAGAGGTCGCGTCTTAGCGAGGCCGCCGCAAATGGTTGAATTGAATGCGATTAAGTGTTAAAGGCATTCTATTCTAAGCCACTGACTCCGAACGGATCATCTCGTTATGGCAACACCTCAGGATCAAACGCGACACCCCGTTCAATGGTTACGGAGCAGAGTAGGGACTTGCGTAAAGTCACACCAGCGAAAAAGCACTGCAATTGCTGATGGCGCACCGAGAGTATGAACAATTTAATAAAGTCTCGCTAATCTAGAGATGGTCGATCGTCCTAACGCCTTCTACGTTTCACCAGCGACAATGCTTTTACCGCACCTGGCAGTTGCGTGATCAGGATTGCAGCGAACGCTTGGTGGTATCGCCACCTCATTCAAGTTACATAAGTTACATACGATGACCTCCTATTTGCCTCACTTATTGGTTCCCGATACAGCACTGTCTGTAGCAGGTTTAACGGCTTATATTCAGGCATTGTTGGAACAAGACAATCAACTGAGCCAGATCTGGGTGACAGGGGAAGTTTCCAGCGCGACCCGTTATCGTAGCGGACTATTTTTTACCCTTCAAGACCCGGATGCCAAGGCCGCCATCAGTTGTGTCGTGTGGAACAGTCAATTAGACAGACTGACAACTCTGCCCGTTCAAGGAGAACAACTCATCATCCTGGGGCGCATCCACCTTCACCCCCAGCGGGGACAGTATCAACTCATTGTTTGGCAAGCCTTACCAGCAGGTGAAGGGCTACGAGCCTTACGGTATCGTCAGCTACGGCTTCGCCTCGAAACGGAAGGGTTGTTTGACCCTGCACGCAAACGCGCGTTGCCCATTCATCCCCAAGCGGTGGCGGTGGTCACCTCACCGCAAGCAGCAGCTTGGGGCGATATTCAACGCACGTTGAGACGGCGATATGCGGGTTTGCATGTGTTGTTTTCTCCAGCGTTAGTGCAGGGTGAACAGGCTCCAGCCTCGATCGTCAATGCCATCCAGCGAGTGGAGCGAGACGGTAGAGCGGATGTACTAATTCTATCACGTGGTGGCGGTGCGATCGAAGATATGGCGTGCTTTAATGACGAACGGGTCGTGCGAGCGATCGCAGATTGTGCGATCCCCATCATTGCGGGTATTGGGCATCAACGCGATGAAGCGTTAGCCGATTTGGCGGCTGATGTCTGCGCTCATACCCCTACCGCCGCCGCAGAACAAGCGGTACCCCAGTTAGTGGTTCTGCACACTGCGCATCAGGAGCGCGTGTTGACGCTCAAAGCCGCGATTCATGCTCGCCTAGAAACCGCCTATGAGCAACAGCGACGGTTGGGCGATCGACTGCATAAACTGCGTCTCGATCGTAAGCTTCAGCAAGAGCACCAAAAGCTTCACTGGATGCGTCAACGTCTGGTGCAGGGCAGCGCACTGCAAATTCAGCAGGCAACCTACCACTGTCAAGCACTTCAGCAAAAGCTTGCTACACTCGACCCAGCAGCCGTGCTAAAACGGGGCTATGCAGTGGCGCGTGATGTAGACGGACGAGTCGTGCGTGCTGCTGAAACAGTGACTCCTGGTGAAACATTGCATCTCCAACTCGCTCAGGGGCAACTAACAGTCAAGGTCACAGCTGTCTTGCCGCCATTGCCCAACGTTGAGCAATTGTGATAGGTATAGACTATGAGACACGAAAGACATGCAAGCGGGGTAGACGTTTCATTCCTTTGCCGTGAGCATTCATCAAGCCTCTATACAACGTTACGCAAGCCATCAAATGAGTGATGTCGATCGCAATCTGTCTGTAGGCATGCCGTCACCCGGTTGGAGCTATGAGGAAGCGGTACGGCAGGTAGAAGCGATTATGGCGCGCATTGAGTCAGGCGAACTAGAACTGGCGGACGTGTTTGACCAGTTCACGGCTGCCGTCAGCTACCTGAGCGAATGCGAACGGTTTTTGTCCCAGCGTCAACAACAAATGGATTTGTTAATTGAGACCTTGACTGACGACCCGGAGTAAGGTCGGTTGATGGTCAAGCACGGCGCGTCTGAGCTAGCACTCGTGAATGCTGCACGATCGATGTGCTATCTGCAATACATTTTCAACGGTTGCGTTCGAGTAAACTTTGGTTAAGTTAATAACTCAATAACCATCCATATTGATTGATAGCCATGTTAGTTTTTAGCACTAGTATAGGGATTTTTCATAGCTTAGGTTGGCACGATTAATCATTGCTAATCTACTAATTATTACAGGTTAAAACTTCTAGAAATGATTATTTCACTCATATGAAAACGTCAAAAATTCTTCATCAGTGGGCTTTAATTCTTTCCTGGGACGGATTCCTCAGCTTTGGAATCGCTTTACATTGTGGCTTAAGCGATTTCTCCTTGCCTGTGGAAGCGAACTTGCTTTAGTTTCTCGAATAACGCTAGGCAAGGAAACTTTATCGCACTTCATTCGTCACAGGCTATAGCATCAGCATGTAACGAGCCTGAAACGTTCAAACTTTATAAGGGCTGTTGTTTATGAGCTTTTCAATTCAGGTCATTCAGCCGTCTAATTTCCTCAGTACGGCTGCTATCAATCTTTTTCATGCTGAAGTCAAGCGTATGCTTGAGTCTGATGCAGCTATTGTTTTAGTCGATTTTGGTAATATTACAGCCATGAGCAGTTCCAGCTTTATTGCTGTAGTCAAAGCACTAAAGTCAGTGCGAGCTTCAAAGCGGCAGATTGCTTTATGCTCTATGAATGAGCAGGTAAGAATCTTGTTTGAACTGACCGGGCTAGATCAGTCGCTTAAGATTTTTCGTGATGCTGACGAGTTTAATCAGTACCTGCAAGCACACGAGAACATCGTTGAAGTTTCTCGATCGGTCAAGCCCAGCCTGGTGAAACGAGAAAGCCTGAAACTGGCGAGCTAAAGCTTGCGATCGTCTTCCTGTTAGTACGCTCTACGCATGGTAAAGCGGCGAGACATGAAAAGGTGTTTGAGCAGTGCCGAATGCCTCGCGTAGAGGTGCGGCGCGGGGCAAGCTGTCTCCTCAGTCTTCAAACTATGGTTGCTCACACGCCGTGCCCTGAGAGATGTTGGGGATGAGCTATATCCCTTAAAACATTCTCTGATGAACGACTTGCTGTTACTCAGTTAATCTGTGTGCAGAATCAGGTTTATCACAGCCGGACCTGTTATCATCCCGCTCATAAGCTTGTGCCCGTCGCAGTATGTTCTATTCGCGTATATCATCACGTTCTAAGCCTGTACATGCGTGGGAAGTGTACTCATTTGGCGTTGCTGAAAAGCAGTATGAACCGAACCGAAGTTTCGAGCATACAGCACTTTTTTATACCTAGAATCAGCAACGTCCACTCACTTAAGGCTATGGCTTGGTTTAAATGTTGCTATGGTGACTCGGTTGTCCGTTTAGCGATCGCGTGCATAATATAATTTGGATAGCAGAAATAAATAGTAGAAAGAGGGATCGGCCTGATGTTGTTACTGAGTCGTTAATGCCAGCATCAGTACTTAGCTTGGGTTGACAGCAGCAAAAAAGATCCTCATTTCTCCTGATTCAACTTCGCCTCGTGCAAGACGAGAATGGTATCATCTCGCTTTGCCCTGTCTATCAGGAACGATCGTTTCACGTATGGCAAGAATTTTAATCGTTGAAGACGAAATCGTTTCTGCCTTAGTGATTCAGGAGTTTTTAGAGCATTCTGAATATACTGTGATCGCTAGCGTAACATCGGGTGCAGAGGCCGTCCGTGTAGCTATTGCTCAACGTCCTGACCTTGTCTTAATGGATATTTCCCTTGAAGGTGGGCTGGATGGTATTGGGGCAGCGACACAAATCCGTGAGCAGTTAGGTGTGCCGATCATCTACATCACTGCCAGCGCTGAAGACCAAACCCTTCAACGGGCTGTCGCGACTGAACCCTTTGGCTATCTGGTGAAGCCCTTCAATCGGGTGGGGTTGTATACAACGATTCGGATCGCTCTACGCCGCTACCAGTTAGAGCAGCAGCTTGAACAAGCTGAACAGTGGCTTGCAACCACCCTAGCCAGCATTGGGGATGGCACGATCGCCACAGACCAAAATGGCTGTATTACCTTTATGAACGCGGTCGCTGAAAATTTGACCGGCTGGCAGCAGTCAGAAGCCTTGGGAGCGTCTGCGGAGGTCATCTTGCGCCTGATCCATGCCGAAACGCGGGAGGCGATCGAGAACCCGCTCTTGAAGGCCATGCGGCAGGGTGAAAGTGTGAGTGTCTCGAATCATTGCCTGTTGCAAACAAAAAACGGGCTAGAGCGTGCGATTGGCGATACCGCCGCACCCATTAGAAACGAGAAGGGCGAAATTACAGGAAGCGTTCTGGTCTTTCAGGATGTGACCGAACGGCGACAAGCAGAAGCACTCTTGCACCGCCGTCAGGAAGAATTTCGAGCATTGGCAGAAAACTCTCCTGATATTGTGGCGCGGTTCGATCGAGCCTTTCGCTATGTCTATGTCAACCCGGCTGTAGAAACGGCTGCTGGGCTTCCGGTACAAGCGTTCATTGGGCGCACAAATGCAGAATTGGGCATGCCCTCTGCTCTGGTGGAGCTTTGGGAGCAAACGCTGCGAGCGGTTCTGCATACGGGGCAAGAGCAAATTACAGAGTTTCAATTTCCAATGCTTGACGGGGTGAAAACCTATCAGGCGCGGGTTGTGCCAGAGTTTGCTCAAGATGGCAGCGTCGAGTTTTTGCTATGCGTCAGTCGGGATATTACGGCCTATAAGCAGGCGGAGGCCATTTTACGCCAGCAGGCAGAACGGGAGGGACTGCTGGTGGCGATCGCACAACGAGTACGCCAGTCGCTCGATCTGGATGACATTCTCAACACCACAGTGACGGAGGTGCGTCAACTGCTTCAGACCGATCGCGTGATTATCTATCGCTTTGATCCAGATTGGAAGGGCTTCGTCATTGTTGAGTCGGTTGGTGATGGCTGGACACACATGTTGGGCCATCACATCTTTGATCCCTGTCTGGTCATGGCAGATTGCCTGCTGCCTTACTTGCACGGAAAGGTGAGCAGTACCGAGGATATTGAGCATGCGGGACTGGCTGAGTGTTATGTCCATCTGCTCAGGCAGTATCAGGTCAGGGCAAATTTGGTGATCCCCGTTTTGTTGCCCTTAACTCAATTACAAGTAGTAGAGGTGCAGCCAGCAGAGCTACAGCCAGACGAGTCTTTGTGGGGACTCATGGCGGTGCAGCACTGCTCTGCCCCTCGTTCATGGAGCCACTCAGAGATTGAGCTGCTAAAGAATCTCTCGGCTCAAGTGGCGATCGCCATTCACCAAAGCCAGCTTTACCAGCAAACCCAGCAGCAGGCACAGCGAGAACAGGCGCTCAATCGGGTGATTCAAGCCATTCGCAACTCGCTGGATCTCAATACCATCTTTCATACAGCCGTGATGGAAATGGGTCGCTTTCTTCAGGTGCAGCAGGCTAACATTTTGCAATACCTGCCAGAGCAACGGATTTGGGTGCATCAGGCAAGCTATTGCCAAAGTCCAGATGTTGCTCCAGTGGGGCTAGATGTCGTGGGGCTAGAAATTCCTGATGAAGGAAACCCAATCACAGCGAGACTGAAGCGACTTGAGATTGTGCGGTTAGACGATGCCAGCACCGTTCCCGATGAAATGACTCAAATTCTGGCGCAGACGTTTCCGGGTGCATGGCTGGCGGTGCCACTGCAGGTGGGTGGTTTGGTTTGGGGCAACATTACGCTGATCCGAGGGCCAGAACCGTTTGTTTGGCAAGACTGGCAGATTGAGCTGACTCGCGCTGTGGGTGATCAGTTAGCGATCGCCATTCAGCAGTCTCAGCTTTATCAGCAAGTGCAGGCACTCAACATGCGGCTAGAAGAACAGGTGCAAGAGCGCACAACCCTGCTGCAACAAGCCTTTAGCTTTGAGGCAACCCTGAAGCGAATTGCCGATCGGGTGCGCGATAGCCTGGACGAAGACCAGATTTTGCGTGCGGTGGTAGAAGAGCTTGCCATTACGCTTGGCGTAAACACGTGCAGCGTTGCCGTCTATGATCTTCGCCAACAAGCGGTTAACGTGCGCTATGAGTACAAAACAGCCGTGGCGCTGGTGCAAGGGAACTTGATCCCAATGGCAGTGTTTCCAGAGGTCTATCAGCAACTCCTGGACGGGCTGCATTTTCAGTACTGTAGTCTGGATGGTCGTCCGCCTGAAACGCGGGTTGTGCGTCTAGCTTGTCCCATTGTGGATGATCAAGGTGTACTGGGCGATTTGCGACTCGTCAAGCACGCTAGCGACATCTTTTCGGATCAAGAAGTGCGGCTCGTGCAGCAAGTTGCTAACCAATGCGCGATCGCCCTTCGGCAGTCACGCCTGTATCAAGCAGTGCAGGCTCAAGTGGATGAACTCGAACAACTCAACCACCTCAAAGATGATTTTGTCAGCACGGTATCGCACGAGTTGCGTACCCCCATGTCTAGCATCAGAATGGCGATTCAAATGCTAGAAGTGGTGCTGTTAAAAACGGAAGATGGGCGTAGCAGAGATGCGGCTGACCCGTCTTCACTCGTCTTGCAACCTGCTTCATTTCAACGGGTTGCCCGCTACTTTCAGGTTTTGCGCGATGAGTGTCAGCGCGAAACCATGCTTATTAACGATCTCCTCGATCTATCCCGCCTGGAACGGCAAACAGAACCATTGAACTGCACAACGATCGACCTTCAGGTCTGGCTACCGCAACTGGTAACGCCCTTTATTGATCGTGTCCGCAACCAGCGGCAGCGTCTCGAAACCCGTATTGCAGCGCCTCTTCCGGCGTTGGCGACTGACTACTCCTACCTTGAACGCATTCTGAATGAATTGCTGCACAATGCCTGTAAGTACACGCCTGAAGCCGAAACTATTATTGTGTCAGTTCAAGCGATCGAGCCAACCTTAACAACCCGATCGCACATTCAGATTAGCGTCAGCAACTCAGGTGTCGAGATTTCTGGGGATCAGCTTGAACGAGTGTTTGATAAGTTTTACCGCATTCCCAGCAGTAATCCCTGGCAGCACCGAGGCACCGGGCTAGGGTTAGCACTGGTTAAGAAGCTGGTAGCACAGCTTCAAGGCACGATCGAAGCAACCAGCACCGATGATTGGACAACGTTTAGCGTGTACATCCCGCTAGAAACAGACCTGTAAGAGATTTTTACGCCCACCACCTCAACCCATGCAAGCAAGAGCCTATGAAGCGTTATCGTTACGGCGTGTTGCTCAGTAGTGCTGTTCTAATAGCAGTTTTCCTGCTAGCAGCACCCAGCATAGCGGCTGAAAAAATTGCTGTCCGCTACGGCTTGTTTGAACAGTCGCTGCCCGTGGCCGATTTGCAACAGTACGCTGAAACCAACACCGTTTCGTCTTCTCTCGGTTTCTTTCTGCGCTTTACCAGTCGAGAACAGCAACAGGAGCTACGGTCACTGCTTCAGGTCAAGCTGCCGATCGATTTAGTGGCCCTCGATCGAGTGCTAAATGGGCCGATTGGGGTGAACCTGCTCAAGCAACTAGCAACGGCGATCGTGGGCGGCGATCGAGCAGGCGTGCAGGCGCTAAGGGCGGCGGCTGTTCTTGGCATCAAGGCTCAGGGACTTAGCATTCTCAGCTTCTTAGAAGCGTATCCCGATCAACAGCTTAAACTCGACCTGCCCAGCACCCTTAATGTGATTGATGCCTCTAGCGCCAAACCACCTACCGATACGCTGCCAGCAACTCCGCTCTGGCAAACGCTCGTCGCTTACCAGGCAACCGTCAGTGCAAACAAGCCCTACTCAATGTGTCTCTTTGGCGATTCCATTTCGGCACAGTTGGTCAATAGCCTGGAGCCAGAAACCGTTAATTTTGCCCTTGGCGGCATGAGCAGCGTCTCTTTGGTAGAGCAACTGAAGCAGTTTGTGGCGAAGAAGGTGATCTGCCAGAATGTGTTGATTGCGATCGGCACAAACGATGCCTGGTATACCATCGCGGACGATCGCGTGAGCCAAAACCTCAAAGCGGCGATCGGGCTGACCCGTCAATTAGGGGCGACAGAGATAGCATTGCTCCCAGCCTTTTACTCCACGCTTGCGGCAAGCAAAAAGCCCAATTTGGCGGGGCCAATTGCGCGCGTTGAAGCAATCAATCAGGTCATTGATCAAGTCGCCACAGCCGAACATATACCTGTCGAAGCATCCGCACTCCAACCGCTCTTTGCTGGTAAGACGCTCAAAGACTCTTTAACAACAGATGGCGTTCACCTCAACGCTGCTGGTATTGAGGTTTATCGTCAGGCTATCCTCCGCGTGATTAACTCCATCCTTTAAGGACTCACCTTTAGTTGATCGACACTTCGAGAATGTATTCTTAAAACCGTCTCAAATCTGCTGTTCCTGAACGCCAAAGCTTTTCTTCTTGACACTCTAGCCGTTTTGCTCTTTTGCTACCTTTGCACAGTTGAAACTAGAAAGTCGGATTGGAAGGAGCTTTCAAATTTTGTCCGAGCGAGAGTGACAAACGAGGGTTAAAGTTGCCTTGATTAGCGCCTTAACACTTCCATTGTGATTGGGGACGTTTCCAGTAAACCAATAGACTTCGCAGCTCCCATTGAAAGGTCGATGATAACGCCGGGATCACCTAAACGATCGTTGATGCGGACAACCACTGAACGTCCATTTTTCACATTCGTGACTCGCACTTGAGTTCCAAAGGGCAGAGAGTGGTGGGCTGCTGTCAGACCATTTGGATTAAACATTTCGCCATTGGCGGTTCTGCTGCCACTGAATTCAGACCCATACCAGGTCGCAAGCCCACGTATTGCTTGCTCGGCTTTGGCTTTGGCTGCAACTGTAGTTGTAGTTGTAGCTGTGGCTTCAGCCTGAGTTTCGGCTTTGGCTATAGCTAGGTAACTGCAAATTGAACTAGCGATCGTAATCAGTAAGAGCAGATGGTGCAGACGTTGTTTTTTCATGAGGCTCATCGTTATAACTGCAGGAACCACTCGCCATCCATTAGCAGATTGACAAAAGTAAAATTCCTGGTCAGTATACACGCCTGCTCAAGTTCTGAAAACCGAGTTTGGTGATTTGTCTGCACTCTATAACACGACTCGTTCTTGCTTTGCGGTGGGACTTGAAGAAGTACATCGAGTTGAAGGTGAATCGATTGAGATTGCTAGGGGCTGTCATCAATGACTCATACACATGACTTTCAGCAAGGGTTCCAGCCCTTAGCCTTGTTTGTGAGGACGGGCGCGGTAAGGCTGATACTCAAGGTTTTTGAGCTTAGTTGATGACGCGCCCTAGTACCAAAGTACACACAGCTCCAAATTTCTATCTCATTCTCGACTCTCAACAGCCTTAACTACCCCTAAAAATACTCAACACAAAAACAACATCACTCAGCAGAGAACGCTTGAAGCCTCTATATAACAAGGGATGTGCTTATTTCTCCTGAAAGCTGGTGACAAGACTCGAACTTGCGACCGGCTGATTACAAATCAGCTCATCAACCCCTGCCGAATAAGGCTTACAGCCAACAAATTAGAGTCCGTACCCCAGTTTGTACCCCAAGGCTTGTTAAAAGCTGTAGAAATGGTACTGGACCCAAACCAGTGGCTCCTTGTGTGAAGGAAGAAGACTGTGATCCAAAAAGCTTGCCAGGAAAGGATTTTAAACTCAACTATTTTTTCTGATAGCCAATTGATAGTCAAACGTACTCCCTATTCCTCTAATAATTCTTTGGAATTGGTAAAATCAAGCCATAAAACTAGAGAGACATTTTAGTTTAAAACCGTTGAATTTAAGGCTCTACTCCGACTATTCCTTAGAGGGTGTTTTAAAAGTCCAACTGGTAGTAGCAAATCGTACAGATCCCCCTAAATTCCCCTTAGAAAGGGGGACTTTAAGGCGGGTTTTTCCCTTTTTAAGGGGGCTAGGGGGGATCTCTGAGTGCTTAACATCACAGCCAATCACTTTTCAAGCAGCCTCTTAGAGCGATCGGTAAATTTCTACCATTGCCAAAGTGTCTAATTGACAATAAGCACAGAGGTCATCAACCAGCCCTTGCTTCTCCGTTTGGTTTGTGCAGGCAATCATCGTTTCCCAAACGGTCTGTGCCTGATCGCCTCGCTGAATAGTTAAGGTTTTGTAGCTCAAGGATGGCACGAGAACTGGCAGAACCTTTTTGATCGAAGTCGAGCCTCGGAAGTCAGGATGCTTGTAGTGATGCTTGAAGATAACTTCGAGATCCCACAGTCGGGTAGCGATCGCCTCCAACTGAAGCGCATAGGCAAGGAAGGTTTGAGCCAGTTTTCGCAGCAGGCTGGCTTCAAAAGATTGGTGGTAGACAATGACGGAACCAACAGGAGTAATGTCACTGGTTAGCGCGACAACGAGCGGCGGCCTTGGATCGGACGTGTCGGTGTGGAGGTATTCGCGATGTTCGACGTGCCCGTGTTCGTGGAGGACGTGGCAACTGTACTGGAAGGGAAACTGCTCGTAGGGTTTTAAGCCATCAAATCTAGGGACGGCAGGGTTTTGTGTCTCAAAGTCAAAGAAGTGAATGGGATAGGTGAGTTCGGCGAGGCTGGCTGCGATCGCTGCTGTATTCACGGCAGGCTGATTGCTGAGAACGCTATCAACGTAAGTACGCTGGTTTTCTGACAGAGGGTAGTTGGGTGGCAGGTCGGCGGTCACGGAGTGTGTGCGAAGCACGTATCGCCAGCACTCTTTGAGTAAGCAGCGCGTCTTTCTTCTTCCAGTCCAGGCGAGGGATGGTGAAGATGGAGATTTCAGGGACATGCTGCCAGCAAGCTTGCGTGAACGGGCAAGGGTTGGGGTTCGCACAGTGCTTGCCGATGGCGATAGCCTGTGCGTCAGCACGTATCGCCAGTGTTGGCTCCAGGTTCTCAGCTAAGGTTGCCCTGAATTGCTTCAGTCGCTTGGGTAATTCTGGCAGGAGGCAATCGACTTCTGCGGTGATGTCTGCAATTAAAAAAAGGTCTACCAGATTGGGAAAGTAGCAAGTCTGAGTATTAATATGCATCAGCTTGGTTGCACCAATAGGTAACCCTGTCCCAATCAAAACGTATTTTTGCAGGGCTAAATCCCACTGATGCTCATCTTTAACCTTGCTAGAGGATTTGACCTCAATCAATTCCCAGGTGCCCGCTGGAGTTTTCTGAAGAATGTCGCACCGAACGAAGAAGTCCTCAAAACTGAAGGCAGCTTCAAAAAGGCGCGAGGCTCCGGTTGCGATCGCATCTTGAGTAGCTTGAAGAGCCTCGTTTCCGTTTCCCACAATCAATTGCCCATTAGAAAATTGCTGACGGGCGTAATGCCCAACCTCTTCGCCCTGGTCGATGATGCGTTGCTGGGCTGGGGAGAGAGCAGTGGCTTGGTGTGGCTCCTGTACTTCCAACCAAAGTTTTTTAAGGCATTGCAGCCCGCTCATAAAGTTGGATTTTGTCAGGAGGGCAGCCATATTTTGTATCGTGGAATTTTAGACTCTGTTCAGAGTTAGGGTGCCCGCTTCAGGAGGTTTGCGCTTGCATGTACGAAAACTTGTTGGGAAAGTACCTGACGTTGCAGGAGTTTTGCACGTGTACGCAGACGTACCGGAAGTATGCTGACCGCATTGACCCGTACCCACAAAACCTGGAGGAGACGCTTCCAGCGTTAGAGGTCCTGTGTCATCATACCCTTGACCCGGTGATTGATCACTTTGGCAAAGAGCAGTTTCAATTGACCTACGGGTTTTGCTCCAAGGATTTGAAGCGGTTTCTGAGTCAGAAAGACCCGGAGACGGGGATCAAAAACGGGCGGGTTGATCCAAGTCGTGACCAGCACATGGCTCATGAGGTGAATCGGAATGGCAGGTATTACTGCGATCGCTTAGGTGCTGCCTGTGATTTTCGGATTGTGGGGGTGGAGAGCGATCGAGTTGTGGAGTGGATTCTAGAGCAGCAGTTACCGTTTGACTCGTTGTACTACTACGGGAGCGATCGACCGCTTCACATTAGCTATAGTCCAGAGCAACGGCGAGCTATTTGGGCATTTACAGAGGGGGGAGTGCCGACGAAAAAAGGGATTGAACAGTGGCTTGAGCGAGTTGACCCACGTTTTTAGCTATCTTAAAAGCAATGATGCAATGTTGTGAGGTTGGTAGCGAATGCTGAACATCTCTCTTCCAGACCAGGTGCAATCGTTTGTAGAGGAGCGGGCGATCACGGCAGGCTTCAACTCTGCCAATGACTATGTTTATCACCTGATTGTGCGAGAGCAGGAACGCATCGCCCAGCAGGAACGCGTTGAGTCTCTGTTAGTCGAGGGTCTGGAGAGTGGAGAGCCGATCGAAGTAACGGCTGATTGGTGGGAACAAAAGCGGGTTCATCTTTCACTGATGAACAATCACGGAGTCGCGACTCAACTCGATGTAAGTGTGCTGGGAGAACAGAGCTAGGATGGTTGGTAAGCTTGTCAAAAAAAGCCTTTCTAACTCTGAGTTTTTGATGTTCCCTGTTGTCACGAGCAGAAGTTTATAGGGCTGCTGCACGGTAAGAAAAGAATCGACAAAATCTGAGTCTTTGGTAATAACGACTCGTTCTTGCTGAATGGAAAGTGCATTAATGCTTGAATCTGGAGTCGCGTTTTGCTGGAGAAGTTCTCTGGTGTGGATGGTGTCATGTCCCGCCTCTTGAAGCAGCCGAGCTAACCGAACAGGAAGTTGAGCATCAACGAGAAACTTCATGATGCCAGTTTGTGGATGCTTTTGACCTGGCTCAGGCGGGCAGCAAACAGGAGAACGGCAAAGATATCGTCTGTTTCCAAATCGTCGTAGTCAGTAAGGATTTCTTCAGTGGTCATGCCAGAGCTGAGAAGTTCAAGGATGAACTCAACCGGGTAGCGCAACCCACGAATGCAGGGTTTGCCATGACAAATATCTGGATTATGAGTGATGCGCTGCAATAAATTGTTTTCCACGACTGACTCGTTGTTGGATGGAGTATTTGTACTGAGACGCGATCGCAACTATAGCTCCTCCAGTCTAAATCCCTATCGGCTCAGTGCTGCTGGTAATTTTCGGATTGTAGGGTTGGAGAGCACTACTCAAGCCTCTTCCTAGAAAAATCGCCTTTTAGATACGATGCGGCAGAGTTTAACAAGATTTACGCTATCCACGTGAAAAAAGCTGACTGTGATTGTTGTCACTGGCACTTAGCCTTGCAACGCATACGCTTGTAAGTAGAATTACTGAAGTCAACAGAAGCACTTTAAGATTATGGATTTGCCCACACTATTAATAGTGGCTTCACAGCTTATTACGCGAGTGATTGCTAGTGAAGCAGTGAAGAAGGTCATTGAGGGGTCGCTCACAAAAATTGGCGAACTTCCTGTGGAGTTAGGAATAGACAAACTGAGACAAGTATTGAGGAAAAAATCTCCGAATACCGCAACGGCAATAGAGGAAGTCGAAAAGAAGGCTTCTGTAGCTACAAAAGAAGAGAATTTGAAAGCTGCTGCTGCACAGCTTGCTAAGGCTGCTCAGGCAGATCCTGAGATCGCTGCCGAGGTACAGAAAACAGCGCAGGCAATTGTTCACCAGGTGATGTTAACCAACGTCGATGTTAAAGGTAATGCAGAAGTTGGCAACCTTTCCCAGTCAGCCGAACTACGTAGCATTCAGCAATTGGCAACTCGTCTGCAAGTTGAAGGTAATTTAAAGTTTGGTCATTTGTCTCAGCAAGCTAAGTCATCTGCTAATCAGGAGATGGCAAGTGACTTGAAGGTTGGAGGAGATCTTGTAATTGATGAGCTGACCCAAACGCAAGAAGGAAGTTGAATGGATGAGCGAAGAGTCTTCTGAAGTTCCTCAGCAATCATCACAATCTGCTGCCAATCACATTTCTGCTGGTGGCAACGTTAGTATTGGAAATATTACACTGATAAGTTCAGCGGAAAACTTGTCGAGAGTAAATCTGCCTAACGCGATTACCTGTAAAGATTCATCTACTTTTATTGGTAGAGAACAGGAGTTGGAATTCTTGTGGGGTTCTTTAGAAAAACATCGCCTCGCTATTATATCTGGGATGTATGGAAGTGGTAAAACTGAACTTGCAAAGCAGTTTATTAGGCAGTATGGAAGTGCTTGTTTGGGAGGGATTTTTTGGGCAGATGGAAATAGTCTAACTGAGCAGATTGCTAATAGTTTCTTTACTCACCGAAAGAATTTTCAGAAGGATTTTATCTTTCTTCTTGTGTGGGACGATATTTCTATTAGAGAACACAAAGTACTACTGAAGACTTGGCAAACCCAGTTTGATGGCAATCTCTACGTTCTGGTTACGACTCGAGAACACCAGGAAGGTAATTTTGTCTGTCCTTTAGGTGGCTTATCTTTCGAAGAATCTTTACAGCTACTAGAGGCTTTTACTGGAAATAATAGAGTCTCAAGCGCAAGATTTTCTCGTCAATACGGCGTTGAAGAGAGACTGATCGAGAAACTGGGACATCTACAGTTGGCAATTGAAGCTATAGGGAAATTCCTATCGTACAATTCTAAACTATCTTTAAGAGATTTTTTAGAGCAAATAGAACACGCTGGATTAAGCCATCCAGCACTAATTGAGGAAGTCAGAATTCCACTAGAAGGTTTTTGGGGAAAATTAAGTGAATCCTCACAAGTAGTTGTTTGTAAAGTAGGATTATTTCCTAATGGAGCTTCAAAGAAGATGGTTTGTAAATTATCTTCGAGCTCAGGATTTGCAGTATTTTCAGTAGAACTGCTCTGCCGCTTTAATCTTGCATCTAAAACAAAATACAAAGCCGAAACACATTTTACAGTTAACCCAATAGCCAAGCTCTTTTTGGAAGAAAAACTAACAGAGTATGAAGACCCTAATGAAATAGTTGAAGAAGTAATACAAGTTTTGCTTGAAGAAGCACGTAACGCGCGAGTCTATTGGACTTCCAAATCTCTTTGTGAAGATGCTATACGAATTGCTAATCAGTGGTCACTGAGAGCATGTCAAGTAACAGCCTTGCAAGCTTTAGCAAATTTAACTTTACGTACTGCCTTTAAAGAAACTAATAACCTGAGTCGTAGAGATTATTTAATATCAAGACGTTATTATGAGTCCGAATATTTGCTGAATAGCTCAAAAGAGTACTATTTCCAAGCTGAAGAAATACTTGCACAATGTGAGGACGAATTTCCCAGCTATTGGTATATCTGTTCTCTGAAGCTCTTCGTTTTTTTGTTTAGAAATACGCCGTTTGAGTGGGTTTTGCTCCAATTCTTTAAAGTTGTTCGTTTTTTCGTTGGATTATGGAAAAACGGACGGGCAGCTACTAAGTTTGTAATTGTAATTGCTGTCATATATCTTTTACTTCAACACTATGACAAAATAGATAAATTAGTTAAGGATATTTGGTCTAACAATTTAGAAGAGGACACTCGCAAAGGACTTGATGACCCTTATCTAGAAACTCCGCTACCGTCTCCTAATATTCAAGTATCTCCTGAAGCTCCAAAAACTTTAAGTCTTGAAGGTGCTCATACTTTGATTTGGTCTTATTTAGAAGCCAAGAAAAAGATTTATTCCTCTCCTTATGACGAGAAAAAAATTGAAGATTTGGCTGGGGGGAAATTCGTTGAAGAAATAAAGAAAAACCTCGAAATCTATAAGAAAAATGAAGTCTCATTAAGCAGTTATAAAAATCTAGGATTTAACAAGAAGGATTTCTCCTGCGATAAGGGTATATGTGTTTTTGTCGTCGAAGTAAAGAGAATGCGCGTGGAGCAGGGGAATAAAAATCCTAAGCGAAAAACGACTTGTTTAGAACAGGGAATATTCAAGTATACGTTGCAAAATGAGAACGGTAAGTGGAAGATTTATGATCAGAAAGAAGTAACTTCTACTACTGATGATTTTCGTTGGCGTAGTAAAACCAGTGGTGGAAAAACTAAGCATTGCTAGAGTAAACGACACTACCTCTTCAAGTTTGAATTAGAGTTCTGAGTTCAATTATCTTTACTTTGTCGCTTCCGAATCGCCGTTCGCACAGTGTCTCCTTCGAGAGGCTCGCACCAGCTTCACTCGATACGGATCAGCATCCTTCTGCCACACGACCCGATGCCCCTTCAACTCAGCACAGTGGTTTTCCAGGCACTTTAGCCAGCCTCGCCGATTGCCAATCTGCTGCCAATCTTCAAGTAAACCCCAATCCTCCTCCTGCCGACTCAGTTTGGCAAACTTTTCGTAGCTGGGGTAATCGGGTGAAACCAGCAGATCCTTCTGGTGCAGCACAGGCGGATTGTCGTCTGGGTCATAGTCGCGGTAGTGGACGTGCAGATCCCGCAGGTCAATCTGCATACTGGTGTGCAATGCCGGGTGCGGGTCAGCATCAAAGTCTGGATAAACCAGATAGGTGATTTTGGGTTTGCGGCAGTGGAATTTGATCACGTTTGCTTCTTCGGGACGACCGATCGTCCGCGACGCACAGCCTTCATAGAGGCGTAGCAGCGGGTCAAGGGTTTCGATCGCCGACACATGCACCCATAGCGAACCCGGCAGTTTCTTCCCAACCGGACTGTTTTGACAGCGTTCTGCCACCACTGCCAAATTGCCCAGGCTCATCAACATCAAATCGGCTGCCGTGCAAGCCTGCTGATAGCCACCAAACAGACTTTTGATGTCGGTCTGCACGACAGGCGCAAGTTCACGCAGTTTCGGACGATGACCAAAATGACTCAACGCCAAGTAAACCAGCAAATCCCCACGACGGCGATCGCTGATGGCATCCCACTCTTGCGGACTCGTCGCCTGCAAGACGATTTGAAACGCCCGCCGCAGGTTGCCAAACTCAGCGCTGAGTGACTCGGTTTCAGGTAGTTCCTCCAGCGTCGGCAACCGTCCTCGCTCAGTGTAAAACGTCATCAGCGGTGCCAGCCGTTCCTTATAGTCCTCAAAGCGCTTATTGCTAAGTTGCACTCTGGGAACAGAAACGCGCGATCGAAACCGAGCAGCACGGAAACTCTGCGCCTGTGCCTCATCCTGCAAACACAAAGTAGATGCCCAATGCCACTGGAACCACATCGACTCCCAAAAACTGATCGATGTAAAGCTTCAGTTCCTCCTGGTCGTAATACTTCTGAAAGGTATTGCGGCTTGTGATCATCCCGTCCCCATAAGCATCTGTCTATTCATTCCTCTGAGCGATCAACACCTGCACTTATTTGCCGTAGTTGAGGTTGCTGCTGGCACCTCGATATTTCTGCAAGCCATTTCTAAAAAGACTTGCCAAAACTAGATCTTGAGCTAAAATGTAAAAAACGCAAACCGTTATAGAGGTAGATAGCAATTTTCACAATTTTAGATGTAGACTTAGATCGTATGTACTATCAAAGTCTTGACGAGGCTCAAAGCAATGGATAAAAGCTTTAAGCAAATTCCGATGACTGAACTGAGGGTTAAGTTGCCTAAATTGCGACGACAGGTTCAGCTAGGAAATCTGCGATTTGTGACGACTCATTATGGTGAAGTCGCTGCCTATGTTCTTCCTCTAAGTGATGTTGAGGATGTTTTGAATGAAGAGGGAGATCCCATTGTTAAGCGGTGGGAGGAGATGCCGCTCACGAAATTTCGTGATGAATTAACTAACGCATGGGAACTGTTGTTGTCGGGAACTGATTGTGTATACCTTACTTTCCACAATCGCCGAGTAGTTGCTTTTGTTAGTCCACGATTGACACGTTACTTGTCATTGCCAATAATTGGCAACCCTGATCAAATTTTGTTCTTAACTACTGAATCCGAAAACTTCGTTTCTTAAGGATTACTTGCGAATGTCGTACAAGTTTGAATATGCCACCGAGTCTATAAAGCAGTTCCTTTCCAATCAAAATACCTTTTGGGATGTTGAACTAGAGCATGAGTTGCAGCCTGTTCTCCAGAGGCTTAGAGATTTTGGAGAACTTGAAGCTGGTGCTAATGTGGGCTTTATGCCAGGTATTACGGAACTTGTGTATGAACTTCAGGGAAAAACTTTCAAGCTTGTATATACAGTCTCGGCAGAACTCCAAATTGTCAAGTTCTATGAGTGTTATGCAATGTCACATTCAATTGATTGGCAAATCGCGCTGGATGCGATGAGCGATTCTAGCGAGGAATATTATATTCCTCAAATTGGCGACCACAGAAAATTCTTGAAAGCAATTGATTTAATTAGTCAGAGTGAGATGAATCCGTGCAGTCTGGGATCTGCAATGGGTAGCCGCGCTAAGAAAGTCAAAGACATTTCTCGCCGAGGTTATTACTACAGTAGCTTTCTAGAAGCGCTAGGCTTGTTGGAGATCCTCAAAATCGACAGCAAAGCTCCCTGTACCTACAAACTTACTGCGAAAGGAGAATTAATTGCCAAAGCTCCTAACACAGATACGAAAGAGCGTCTATTTGCTGAGGCTTTGCTAGGCTTTTTCCCACTACAGTTGCTCATTGATGCAACTGCAAGGGATCAAAAGGAGTTGACATCAGAGCTGATTGGAGAAGTCATCCGTCAAACCTCGAAAGACGGTTGTGGTGGTACAACTAATCCCAGACGAGCTGGTTCGCTCAGATCACTAATTAACTGGGTTTCTCGAATGGCTGGGATTCCAATCTACCATCAGCTTTACATTCCTAACATTTATGCAGACTAAATCCTACAACTTCCTGGCACAGTATAAACTCGGCAAACAAGGTGAACAAATCATTGACCGATGGTTGAAGAACATCTACAAAGTTACGGATGTCTCTGATATTCCTAAATACCAGGAGGCAGGCGTTGATCGAATCATCGAGAGAACAGACGGAACAACAGCAACCGTTGAATAATAAGTTGGACATTGCAGCCAGACGCACTGGGAATCTGTTCTTTGAGACAGTTTCTGTTGACACACAAGGAATTCCTGGTTGGGGATGGACTTCACAAGCTGACTATTGGATTTTTTTGATTCCTGATCAAGAGATTATTGTGGTTCATCCTGGCAAGCTACGATCTCTTGTTTGGCAACATCAGACGTTGTTGGCAGAGAGAACTGTGCCAAATAAAAACTACAAAACGCTAGGAGTACCGGTACCATTGGCTGACATTCGGAAAGTTGCTTATCAAATTCAAAAGCTTTATTTGGCAGGGTTGTAGATGTCATCCGGTTTTTTAGCAAACAGTTCACAGGTCTAACAGGTGAAACCAGCATCGCTAAAGTAGTAGTTCTTACCCAAACCAAGAATCAAGCAGCCTGTTTGATGCCGTCTTCAAACGCTTAATTGCTTAAACCCCATGAGTTTCGAGCTTACTTACGCGGTTTAACCATCAATAAAAAGCGTAAGTCTTTGGTTTTAAGCAGTAAGCCAATATAGCATTAAAAATGTTCGGCCGAGTGGCGATTACGCACTTGGTGATCGCTGGAGATAGAGGATGAGCGGGCGATCGCTACTAAGCGGGACAAGCTCCAGTCCTCTTATTAGAAAGAACTCCTGGCTTGGTGATGAATGGCGACATTACTCATCGATTAGCTGGTAATCTCCATAGTCCTACCTCACTGCAATTATGCAAGCACACCTCGTTGATTTCGCCATTGTAACTGCCCTCAAAATTGAGCGTGACGCAGTGTTGAGCCGTCTTAACGAATACGAAGTTATCAAAGAGGATTTTGAGCCACAGGTCTATTACCACGGGTATGTTAGCATTCCAGGAACAAGTGAGCGTTACACGGTAGTAGTAACGCTGCTACTGGACATGGGTAATGATGAAGCTGCTACTGCCACAACTCGATTGCTGCAACGCTGGCAACCTGCAAATTTGCTTATGGTAGGAATCGCTGGTGGTGTGCGTGACAAGGCTGATTTGGGCGATGTGGTTGTCGCAAAGTTTGTCTTTTATTATGAACCAGCAAAGTTGACTTTAGCAGGTGAACAGCATCGGCCAGAACAATTTCCAACCGATACATTACTCCGCAGCCGTGCTTACTTTTATGAAGCAACTGAGTGGAAATCCAGGATTGCTGTAATACGACCGGGAAGCCCACAAGTTGACAATGCATTGCCCAATGTCCATTTTGAGCCTATTGCAAGCGGTGAGAAAGTTATTGCGGATTTAGAAATGCTTCCCAAACTCTTGCAGGCATGCCCCAAATTGGTAGCCGTGGCAATGGAGGGCGCAGGGGTAGCGCGAGCAGCAAGGAGCCACAACGCTCCACCCCGTTTTTTGGAGATAAGGGGAATTTGTGATTTCGCTGATCCTGACAAAAATGATGATTGGCATTGTTATGCTGCCAATGCAGCCGCTGCCTTTACCATCGGGCTGTTACACGATCGTCCTCTACCGCCTCTCATCACAGAACAACCATTGGCGAAGAAGTCAGAAAAGCCACTATTAATAATTTCTGTCCAGTCTTTGCCCAATCGAGTGATTGCCCCAGATGAAATCTTGAGTGGATTAGATGATGACCTTAAAGGACGAGCGAAAGAGAGCGTCTCGTTAGATTTCACGTCATTAGTCAAAGGTGGAGTCTTTACTGATCCGGCACGCGCAGTCCAGCAACTAACAGACCCTCAAGGAGCGTTTGCTACTGCGATCGCTCGTTCTCAAGAACATGAGCTTATTTTTCATGGGTTGGCGCACATCCCGTTATTGGTACTGATGGGTCATCTAGTCAGCGATCGTGTGCCCGTAAGGTTTTTTGATTTTCATCCCAGTCCTGGTTCTAATACCTGGGTGTGGCCCAATAAAGGACAGAATTTTCCACCGATGGAAGTTTACGGGCTTCCTGGTTCACGCTCTTGGCAGGCAAAAGATGTGGTTCTTCGTGTTTCAGTTAGCTACAAGGTATTGTCTGATCAGGCTCTTACAGTCGTTTCATCAGGAGCGATTGAAATTGATTTGACGGTTGTTCCTGAGCCTGTACGTGGTGCCGTTCAAAGTGAAGAGCAAGTACGTGAGTATGGGCGGATATTTCGACGGACATTAGATTGGATTGCTCAAAACCTGCCAGCAGGTCAGAGAGTTCATCTTTTCTATGCAGGTCCGGTTGCCCTTGCCTTTCATCTGGGGCAACAAATTTCGGAAAATATCCATCCACCAGTAACCGTATGGAATTACCACCGGGGATATGACTGGGCGATTGATTTAGAGAAGGCATACATTGGGGAAGAATGTATTGTTCAACTACCGTCAGGTTATGACTAGATGTAGGACACAATCTATGCTTTTCTATATTCTTAGACTCTATATGTGGCGGTTTTAGTTTTTTTTGTACTAAGATCGAGGCAAATTCTCCTGAAGATCAGATTTTATGACTATCATTGGCAGGTTCAACAGGTTTGTCAAAAACATTCGTCCCACCGACAACCATATTGAGGAAGCGAACCGACAGACTGACTATATGGTAGAGAAGCTTAAGGGAAAAGTGGCTGCGAACGGCACATTCGAGTTGGAGAAGGTTCTAAAAGCTGGGTCAAACGCTAAATTTACCTCCCTGCGCCGAACAGCAGACAACCTATTTGATGTTGACCTTGCTGCTTACTATTCCGGCACGGGGGCAACGACGAAGGAGTTAAACAAGCTTTTAGGTTTCACCTGTGAGCGGCTTCGTGAAATTTATCCTAATAAACCCAAAGAGGATTTTGAAGCCCTGAAAAGTGCTGTTCGAGTCAAGTTCCGCAGTGGGATTAAGCTTAATGTGGATGTAGCACCGATTATCCGAGATGACTCGCTAGGACTGGAGAACGGAGGATGGCTTCCACGCTCAGATGGGTGGCGGCTAACTTCTGTGACCTGTCATAACCAGTTTATCAGTAGCCGCACAGCCAAAAGCAATGAAGTGTCCGGTCCAGTAAAGTTTAATCGACTTGTGCGGTTGATGAAGTGGTGGAACAATCGCCAGGAGGATTTGATACAACCTTCTATTTTTTGCGATTTGATTACGGCTGCTGCCTTTGATGCTTATGGTGTTACCAGTGAATGGCAAAGTAGTTTGCGACAAATCTTTTCCTTCCTGCTCAAACATCAATTTCTTGAGCCGATTGTTTTCGATGACTACCACGATACAGGTGGATTAACGTTTCCATCAGGTCAGGTTGTCATTATGGATTCTGTAAACCTGGAAAACAACATCACGAAGGATTGGACAGAAGAGACCCGGTTGGGTTACCTGGAAAGAGTGCAGGATGCTTATGATTGGATGATGGAAGCCAAGAGTTATGAATTGGATGGAGATGAAGAGGGTGCGATAGATATGTGGTGCCAAGTTTTTGGGGCTGAATTTCGGTCTCTGTCTGAAGGAGAAGACTGATTAATGTCATCCAGTTACACACGTTCTACGACCCAAACCAGTACTCAGAGTAAGGTCATTCATGTCACTCGTAAAGTGCGGGCAGACCTACTGGCAATTTTGGATCATTATGGCTACTTCTCAGAAGACTATGCCCAGAAGCTAATTAACGACATCAGGATGTTCATTGATGAGGAGGCAATTGAACATGTTAAGTTCACCTGGACACGCTCAGGAAGCAATGTTGTTATAGAGGAACTTGATTACGAGGTGGTTTGGGGCAATATGGGCCTGGCTGACGACCGCTCTGGTGGCATCAGTTATCGATTTGATTTAACAACGGCTAATTTTCAAGTACGCATTACTTACAGCGATCGCTGGCAAAAAATGCCTGAAGACCAGAAGGCGTTAATTCGAGAAGATCTGAAGTTGCAATGGGGACCTGCAAATCAACTGGATTACAGCGATGGTCAATGGTCATCTGAACGGAGTTATTCAAAGGATGGTTTAGGTTTGAGCCGCAGTCGCTTCACCAGATTATGACAGACACTCCTATTTATTTAGTTAGCTCGGATGGAGCACCGTTGGGCAAGTTACGCGCCAGTGTCTTAGAACTTGTTGCAGAAGCAGAACAAGTGGCACGCTCCAAGAATTTGGCTAAACGAGCCGCCTTACCAGCTTTTCTTGGTGAGTACCTGGAGAGAGAAGGTTATCGAATTAACCCAGATGAACTAAAGAGAGTGATCGCAGACTTCTATCAAGTTTGTCGAGGAGAAGCTCTTTCCGCAATTCAGATAGTCTGTACGTCCGAACAGTCAGCATCCTCTGCAAACAACTTTCAGGAACAACTTCTCAAACAACCTATCAGTATGAGAGCAAATCAAACTAGACCTCAAGTTCAGCAGTTTTTTGAAGTAGAACGGGTATATCCCGATGAAACAGCCAGAACTCTTTACGAGAACTTGATAGGACTTGACGAACACAAGAAACGATTATTGGTTGAACTGGAAATGCTACTCTATCCGCAACGGTTAGCAGCATGGAGCCGTAAACATCATCAGGGACGTGTACTACATCTCTGTGAGCAGTTGCATAATCGCACACCCTTGATTCTGTTGGAAGGCGATGTTGGAACAGGGAAAACAGCACTGGCGGAAACGATCGGAGATGCCCTAGCACGGCAAATTGGAAGCAAAGCAAAAGTACATCTTCTGAAAATCAACTCACAAGTGCGTGGGACAGGTTTGGTCGGCGAGATGGGCGACTTAATTGTACAGGCTTTTGCTCAGGCGGAAGCACGGGCTGCCTCGCTAAAAGAACCAATGTTACTTTTGTTAGACGAAGCAGATGCCCTTGCTGCCAGACGGGATACCCAGCAGATGCATCATGAGGATAAGGCTGGGTTGAACACTCTGCTGCAACGGCTTGATAATTTGCGTTTAACAGGTTTAGCGATCGCAGTCATCTTCATTACCAATCGCCCAGATGCGCTTGATCCTGCCATTCGCCGACGTGCTGCCCTCGATCTCTTTTTTGAGCGTCCTGCCGATGAAGTACGAGCAGATATTATTCGGAGATATTTACCAGAATTGAAATGGACAGAGGAGCAGATTGCTAAACTCGTGCATCTGACCGGTTCACAAGAACCAAAAAACGAAGGTATTTCATTTACAGCTTCGGATCTAACCAATCGACTATTTATGGGAGCACTTCGGGAAGCCTTCAGCCAACAACGAGAACTCAAAGTAGACGATCTTTTAGAACAGGCGGATCATCTCATACCTACTCCAAAAATGGGTACCATTTAAGCCTGATCAATCTCAGCAGAAGCATCTGTTTCAGTTCTTGGCACTCATGCATAAAAGGAATATCTGACTCTGTAGCGATGTTTAGGGCGCGATCGCAATAATCCAAAGCCTCCTCACTTCTGGATAACTTGCGATAGACCGCTGCTAAACTCTGGAGTGTCACCGCTTCGATATAACGAGTTTTCAGACTACTGGCGATTTCGAGGTCGATAGCAACGAGGAAACTGCCTCCGAACAATGTTCTGACCAGATCAGCACTGCTCCTAAATTACACAAAACGTTGCCTTCTTTCCGGTGATCGCCTGCTCCGTTTCCACTGCTGTATCAGAATTCCCTGAACAAATTTCGACAAGCACTACTTCCCAGGTTTGTCCGTTTTCAGAGGACTTTTCAGTGTGACTCAAAGCAATTCAAAATAGTTCTTTGAGACAATACGTGATGTACAAGACTTACAGCAGCAGCAGCAGCAAGTGGTTGATATTTATCGTTCTTATTTCCATCAGCCCAATCACATATTGCCTTTATTAATATCCAAGGCTTTTGAAGTGAATTAGCTGCATTGCAAAAGCCTATTCCTTCCATTTCTCCACCTTTAGCATGTGGAAATCGCCTGAATAGATCAGCCTTGAATTCTAGACTATCTACAAGTTTATCTCCAGATAGAACGGGACCAGGAATAAGTTTGCAAGAAGAGCCATCAGGGCGGCTAAATTCCCAGTCGTAGGACTGCTCAAACAGGCTCAATAAATTTCTGTTGCTTGGTGGACGGCTGCCACGATCCACAATTCCATCTGACCCAACGCGGTTTAGATCGTAATCAATAATTTCCGTCGCGACTAGTACACAACCTATTTTCTGTTCTACTGAGCTTTTACCAAAAGCAAGACCAACCATAATTACAGCCTTTGGGTTCCAGTTCTCTAAAGCCTTCTGTGTAACAGATCCTGCTCCGCGCTCATCACGCGTACCCATACGGCACTGAGTAACAACAGTTTTGTAATAGCCAAATTTACCTAAATAATATTGTCCAGACGAGGTATGCACTCGACAAGGAAGCAAATCCTCAGATGCATCTGGCTCTAATAAACGAACTACGGCTTTAAGTTCAACAGGTGTAGCTGTAACGATGACAAAATCAGCTTTAAATTCTGAAGATTCTATCCTCTCCCTTTCAACCTCTTGTACCTTTGGAAAAACCGGACTGTACCAAGATTGATCTTCAAGAATATAATCTTGCTGAAGTAGTTCTTGCTTCTTTTGAAGGATGCCATCCAAATCATCTTGGAATTTCTTTAGAAAAGGAAGACTGTATGACTTTGAAACATTCAAAGCTTCCTCAAAATACTTCTCGGCAATATCAATATCAATAGTTTCATGAACCTTAGCAAGCTCTCTTAGTGTCAAAGCCTTTATGTAAGGATTGTTGTTGGCGATTCGTCTTGCATAGTATAGGTCGCCCATTAAATTTTCAAGCGAATTCATATTCCTCTTTTGATATTCTAGTTCATGCTTTTTTCTGACTGATGAACTTAGACTAGCAATGATCTCTACTTCTTCGTTTTGCAACCTATGTTTCCGTGCAATATCTAAAGCTATTTCATAGCTACTTGCAGCTATCTCGTAGCTTTTCAATGCAAGCTGATTCAACCCTAGGCATAGGTGAATTTTACATCTCAGCTGATCGGGTTCAAGTCCTTCTTCCTCATTTATGAGAATATCCAAGCTTTTTTGTTGAAATTCGATAGAGGAGTGATAAAGCCCCATAAAATAGTTACAAAAACCAACCTTGTGGTGAGCAAAAGCTATGTCCAATTTGCTTTCAGTACCAGTAACTATTTGCAACTGTTGGGTATAAAATTCTATCGCAATTTTGTACTGTCCTACATAAACTAGATTATCTCCTAATTTTGATATAATTACTGCCTTGAGGCAAGTTAGTCCATTTCTATCTCGTAGGACTTGTTTATCGTTATCCAAAACTTGATATAAGGCTTCCAAGGCTTGCAGATAATTTTTTGTGGCCTCTTGATAGTTCCCTTCATATTGACTTTTGTCGCCTAATCTAACTAAGCGGTCTATGTCAGACATTGCAAATACTTTCTCACCTGAATAACTAGTGGGAGAATCCATGCTTTTGTGACTTTAAGTTAGTTATTCTGCCATCGCTCTTCCTCAAACAGAAGGCTTCTACTGTTATTACTAACATATTAAGAATTTTCTGCATTATTAATAAGCCTACTAAGATAGAAATCACACTCTTCAACGAACCTATTGGCAATCCCAACTCTAATATTCATACCTAAATCTTGAAATCTTTCTAACGCCTTTTTAGCCCATTCTTTTGCTTTCCCATAATTTTCTTTTTCAAATTCTAACATTGCATAATCTCTTTCAAAGAAAGCCATGCGACGATAGTCTCGATTGCGTTGTGTTACAGGATACCAAGCATCTAATAATCCCTCTGCATCTTCAAGCTTATGTTCTTTAATATTAATAAAGGCTAACCGTTCATAAGCTTTCACCTTGAAGCGCAACCACTGTATACCTTCCGATTTCTTAGTAACCTGTTGATAGAGATGCCTAGCCTTGAAATAGTCTTCTTCTCGATAATATCTTTCTCCCCAATATAAAAGGTATCTTATTTCTAGTCTCCTTTCATTTAGTTCAGCTACTTGTCCTCTAGTTTGTTTACGGAGTTCCATATATTGTTTGAACCAGGCATCTGCTTCTTCAAATTCTCTTTTTCTGGTGTAAAGAACAGCCAAATTGATTGCAATAACACTAGAGATATAAGGCTCGCAATGCTGCTTTAAACTCCAAGCACCTTTGAGCAGATCCTCTGCTCTCCGTAAATTTTCACTACCTTCCCTTAGTAAAGTGAGCCAAGCACATGCTGATTTGACCTCAGCTAGAAATCCATGATCTCCTCTAAGAAATGCAACATTCATTAACCAATTTGACCACTGTAATCGGTCAGACCAGTAACCGTAAAGATAGGCAAAACGGCTTAGGAACCTCCATAAACTACGAGCCGCCTCATATCTTTGGTGATTTTCACACCAGCAAAAAACTTCTTTGAAGTTTTTCCACTCGTTATTAATGACATCATACTTTACGTGCCATTCTCCTTGGTCCTCTCCACCATTAGTTCGAGCAATTTCGAGATAACAATTCACCCAAGATTCTCGAACTTCTAATTCAAGATTAGAATCACTCTCCAGTCGATAAAGAGAATATTTTCGGGTGAGTTGTAGCATTTTATGATAACCACCATCGCAAAATACCAATGAGCATCTGCTTAGCATATTCAGAGCTTCATTGGCTTCATACTGCTGTGCATCACTAACATTAGTAATGCAAAATAAATTTTCGCGTGTTAGCCCATAAGGAGAAACAGAAAGCACCACAAGCAACTTATACGCAATAGGATTCTGCTTCTCAATTTCTGATACTAATTTGTCAAAGCAATATTGAGATAAATTACTCTTTGAATCATCTAATTTTTCCAATACTTTTTGAGGATTCTTCTCAAGTCCTAGAATTCCAATGGAATAGTGAATTGCTAAAGGAATTCCTCCACACATTTGACTTAATTTATGGCGAAAATTATCGTCTGCAATAAGACCTTTCTCAGTCAACAAGTTATCAATCATCTGTAAACTTGCAGAATTGGATAGTTCTTTTAGATTTAAGTCATACCTTTCAGAGTTTCGAGTTGTAACAATAGTCTTTACATGATTCCCCTTAATTTTTTTCAGAAACTCATATATTTCGTGAATATCTTCATTTTTAAGCGCTTCAAAATTATCTAAGATGACTAAGATTTTGTAATTTCTACTGCTCAAAAAATCTTTAAGAGCTGAAATCTGATGATTCGGATCAATTAATTTCAAGTCACTCCGTTTTAATGTGTTGGCGATATCAATACATAAATCTTGAAGTGTTCTCATCGGTCTCGGAGAGTCATTAAGTCCAATAATTCCTTGAGGTGATAAAGTGCTTAACTGGGCAGATGAAAAAACAATCATATCGAAGGTTGGAATGGAAGTACTGTTAAATTCTTTCTTAGCTGCAAGACAGGCGTATGCTGCCTCTAACGCTAAAGATGTTTTACCCACACCACCAATTCCAGCAACGGTAACTGTTCTTTCATAAAAATCAGGAGATATTCTATAGAGTAATTCCTTTAAATCTTCTTCCCTTCCAACTAGTTGTTTATATGATGGGATAGGAAGATTATGGTAGTTCTCTTTGCTCAATTCTTCAATCGTATATTGAATGTCAAAAGAAGGAGTAACAACTTCATTTTCTTGGTGATTGTCAGGTTGAGATTTGATGTAAATGGTTCCATCTTCGACAAGTACAGGATATTTCTGAAGCTCGTTGTTATTCTGTATAGTATCTGTAACCTGTTGAGCAGGTAGAGGCACTGATTCACCTGAGATCTTCAATTTCGACAACATCTCAAATGCAAACGCACTAGCATGATGGGAAGCTTTTTCCTGACGAATTCGTTCTGGTTCTATCGAATCATCATTCTTGCCTTCAACTAAATCAGAAACGCCGCGAATTACGATCATATTGATGTTGGGGTAGGCGAAAGCTACGCGTAAGAATCCGAATCCTTCCATCTCGACAGCGATTGCATCGTTATAACTCGCTCTAATGAAGTTGAAAACATCCGATTCTTTAGAAACAATAACCTTCTCCCCAGCAGCAATGGGACCTATAAACACACGAGGTGGTGAAACGAAATCACCCATTAGCCGTTGCAACCACTCTCCTTTTCTTGCCTCTGATCTGGCTCGTTGCACCAGTGCATAAGCAGACTGCCCTAATGCAGGTCGAGTAAAGAACTGATTTTCTGCCTTACCTGACTCATAACCATAAACCTTAGTCGCTGCCACCACATCGCCGATGGCAACGTCTTTGATCCCTCCGGCAATGCCCACAAAGAAAAGAATATCAGGACTGAAGTAGGCGATTGCCCGTTCTGCTTCGACGGCGGTTCCGGCATTACCCGCTCCCACTTCGGCAATCCCAACTTCCCAAACCTGATCGTTCGCAACGAATTTTCCCCGCTCATAAATTGTTCCTTGCAGGTGCATTTCCTCCTGAAGATCCGTCAGGTGAGCACGGACAGCCAGGTATTCCACAGGTAGAGCAGTCAGTATTACTGCGCGAGACATAGGCTGAGCCCTTCAAGTAACCGGAATAACCTCTATTTTGTCGTTTCGCTCTCAATTTGACCACAGATTAGAGAATTTTCTTTGGTTTGCTGAGAATGGCTTCTCATCAGCCACAATAAAGGCAGGGTTTGAGAGGGAGCCAGCTATGAGCGACAAAGACCAGATTCTTGAGATTTTCTCTAAGGAATATGACAAGCTCAAGTCTGAGCAGGCTCAACGGATTGGCTTCCGCGACAACCTGCTCTATGTGACGCTGGGCTTGTTTGCCACGATCATCTCGTTTGCGGTTTCCAATGCATCCAATTACTATGCCTTGCTGGTGGTTCCCTGGGTTTGCCTGATTCTGGGCTGGACCTACGTAGTCAACGATGAGAAGATTTCGGCGATCGGCAGGTACATTCGTTACAAGCTGGTTGACAAGGTGAAGGAACACACGGGCTACGAGGATCTGGAAACCCTGTTTGGTTGGGAGATTGCTCATCGGGACGACAGGCACCGCAAGCGCCGTAAGATTCAGCAGTTGATTGTGGATGAAATCACGTTTGTTGTTTCGGGGTTGATTGCTCTGGGGGCATTTTGGTTCCTAGTTCCCAAACCGCCTGTAGGCGTAACTATTTTGTCCTGGGTGGAGCTTCTGCTTCTAATTGCACTGGGAGTTGAGACGTTTATTTATGCTGACCTGGGAAAAGGACGCTGACGTTTAATCGAGTGTACTATTTAGCAACGTATGGAAGCTCTCTAATGGCAGAGATAGAATGAGATTCAGAGCCTGGAGAGTGCATCAAAATGGAGATTACGAAGATGCCCTTGCACCAGAAGAGCAGGCAATTAGCTTCTGCTACTACTTGTAGAGCATTTCTATTTTCCCATCTAGCTCTGTGACTTAACTTTAAACTTGCGTTCAAAATAACTGAATTGATGATATGGCTGATGCCTTTTGATTCAAGGTTTCCTGCCTATCTGGTGCAGGTTGCTTTTGCAATCGCTCCATCATCCGTTCCAACTCCTTTGCCCGTTCTTCTTTCAATGGCATGGCAATTTCTCCCGTTTGCAAGTTGAAGCGGCAGACCGTTTGCTTGCTCTCTCCCACTCGTGCCCGCAGCAAGCAGTCGCCGTTGTCACGCACAAAAGCATCCCATTCACCAACACTAATTTTCCAGGGTTTTCCAGAGTTCAACTCATTGGGGAAACTGATTTTGTCCGCTTCATAGGCAGCATGAACCCCTTGAACCAGTTTGTCGATTAGCGGCGCTGGTGGCGGTGCAACGGGATGGTCTGATGTTGGAATATCTATGGCAAATGGGGAAACGATGCGATCGCCCGTCGGTACTTCCGGTTCAGGAACTTGAATAGAGGAGTCATCAATATGCAAAAGCACTCGCTTGGGTCCATCCCGTTCGATGGTTGCTTGGAATGTTGTGCCAACCGGGAGCTTAGGGCTTTCTGTGGCAAAGGTGCCCAAGATTTGACCATTGATTTCGATTGCAGGTAGGTTGTGGTAACGGTGATAGTCCGGGTCGTCCGGTTCACGGGTCAGTTTGCCAACAGCGATTGGTACGGCTTGCCACCAGCGCTTGCTTGTGAACGATTCCTCGGCAAAGGCGTTATATTGAGTGCCCACAACCTTGATTTGCTCTACCTGAAGTGCTTGCAGGTGTTGGCAGCTTTCTTCAGTCAGTAGGCTGTAGGCAAGTGCGCCCACTCCTGGTCGGTATTGGCTCATCGCCCAATCTGCATACTCTTTCGGTGGAATGACACTTAGGTGATGGGGCGATCGCGCTTCGCTCCAGTCGCCATATTTTTCAATGAGTCGATCGATCGTGGTTTCAGGCAACCGTTCATCGAAGACGAAATCAACATAGGGTAGATCTGATCGCAGCACCGCTTTGTAGGGAAGGTGGCGATCGTCTAGAGAGGCTTTCCAGCGATTGACCTGCTTACCAAACGGTACACTCAGCACATACGCTTCACGGGGTAACGCTTCGTCAGGCAGTTGGTAGTCTGTGTGCAGGCTAAACCCAGGGTCGAGGGTTTGGGCGAACTTGAGGCATTGCAGTTGTTTCTCACGATTCGGTTCGCTGTTCGTATGCTGGCTATACCAGAGGGCACTGGCTGCTTGCAGCCGTGATCGCGGATCGGGAAACAACTCATTGATCTCAGCCCGGTAGCTATCGTAGAGCCGACCCAACTCGGCTGTAAACGTTGCATCGTTCCCCTGAGTCCGCGCCCGGATCACTTCCCGGTCTTCCTCGAACCGGAGTTTGAGGTCTTTTGCCCAACTGAGATAGTTGGTTTCCCATCGTTCCATTGCCGCAACTTGTTTGAAGGTCGGATGAGCAGGCAACTGGGATTTAGGATTGGGAAGCAGGTGTTGATATTCATTGCGATCCCGCCGATGCAGTTTGGTGGCTTGCCAAAGTGGATTGATGATTTCTCGTGCCAGCGCATTCACCGCACCGGGACTAGCGGCAGGCAAACTGTAGGCTTTGTAGAGTTGTGGCTGCTTGTAGGCATCAAAGAAAGGGCAGGGATGAGCCGCACACCATTTGCCTGCCTCTTGGAGCAGGCGATCGCCGCCAATTTCTTTCACATCTTCCAGGCGTTCAGCACTCTTTTGATAATCGACTTCGATCTGGAGTGCTTGAAACAAGCGGTTGAGTAGTTGTTTCTGATGGCGATCGAACAACGCGGGTGCTTCCTGGTCTGCTGGCAGCGACGACTGTACCCGCCCAATGTAGGTTGCCACCAGTCCCACTTTGTTCTGGCTGCTGGCGACTGCCACTTGAGCTAGCGACGTATATTTGGGCTTGCCTTTTGCATCTAAGACGTCCCGGTAGGCGCGTTTGGGACGCTGCTGCACTGGCTTGAATTCACCCTTCTCACCAGCTTGTTTCACTTCCTGAGCGATGTGAGGAAGTTTGCGGGCAGGCGTAATCAGCAACTGGTCGCCATCGAAGTCGGCTTGGTGATAAGCTTCGGCATCGTGGGGATGAATCCAGACCACATTGCGAGTTCGCATCAACTCAGGACGATGCACATTCTGATAGCGGCGGATGTTGTCGCGACTGACGATGGGATAGCGGGTTACGATGACTTCGCCTTCAGGTAGGTAAGGGGCGCAAACATTGCCACGCTTCAGCTCTGGTGCCGGCAATGCCATCCCAGAACCATGCTTGAAACCCCCATTCACCGCGAGTGCCTGCCATTTCTGTGCCAGGGTGTTGGTCAGGTAGTCTACCACTTTCGGTGCTTCTAAGAGGTGATAGCGGCGGTCTGCTTTCAGGAGGGAAAGCAGGCGAGCTTCCTGAGGTGAGTCGTCAGATGAGTCTTCGTCGGCATGATCGGGGTCAAAAGAGGCACGTTCAGCACCTGGACTGAGACGCTTTTGCTCTTGGTCGTAGGCGGTGATGAGATGCTTGACGAGAGCGATCGGATTCCCTTGCAAAGCCGCCAACTTTTCGGCTTTGGTTTGCGTGGCAGGTCCAAAGTCCTTCAGAATGGCGGCTTCTGAGCACCAGATAGTGAACTGCCAGCTATTGTTGTATGCATTGGCTCTGGCGTTGGAGCGATTACCCATCACGACCTGTGGCAATGCGTAGTCTCCACAAGGCACCCGTTCGTTGAGTGCGGCTTTGTGTAGACCTTTGATGGAAGAGCGATCCAGAATCAGGTCGTAACCCTGATCCTTGGTCAGGTGCTTGTCCACCAACAGCGTGCCTTTTGCCAAAAAGCTGGTGTCTGGAGCCCTTGTTTCTTCCCCTGCCCAGGCACTGCGCCATGCCAACCGAAACTGAAACGGTGTATCCATTTTGGCACCCAATTGTTTTGCCAACCAGGGTGAAACCTTACCATGACAGTCTCCCGTGCGATAGGCGACATCTTCTGAATTCTGGTAATCGACAATTCTGACTCGTAGCTTTTGAAAGCTACCTGACCCCTTCAAACAATCACTTGCCAACAGGGAACCGTAGCGACAGGCAGCATCCGGTTCTGTGGTAAACAGGTCACGGATCTGGCGGGTAAGACTGGCATCGCCAAAGTAATAGTTCTTGCCGGAACTGAATGCCAGATAGCGTTTGATGCCATCTTCAAACGCTCGGTTGCGTAAATCTCGTGGGTTAGGGTCTGGCTCACTCAGTTTGACCACCAATAAAGAGTGCAAGTCTTCGGGTGCAAACAGATGAGCCAGTATGGCATTGCGGATGATTAGCGGCGTATCAAGGATGCGTTGGGCGATCGCATCGTAGACCGGAATTTTCAGTTCATTGTGCGGATTCAGTTGAGTTTCAGCCATGACCCTGTTCCTAATAACACCAACGTTGTGTAGGACTCGAACAAAGCGCGAATCCTCTGTCTGCGGTAGCAGTTGGGTGGGTGGGCTGGGAATTTAGATCAGGCTGGTATTGTCCGATCGCCTAAGCTATTTGGTTTTGCAGGGTTTGTGAGAGGTTTCAGAGAGAACGGGTAACTCCAACGAAAAGAGGGGTGGTGTTCTAGGCCTGTGGAAGGTACTACACGGCAAGACCAAATTCATAACGGTTTATGAATAGCCCGATGACGATGTCATGCATCCACTCGGACTTGGAGAAACAAATGGTTCTGCGTGCTAACCGTTTAAGCCGAGTGCGTAACGTTAAGTGTTTGCGCTCAATCTTCTGGGTGCACTGCTTACCCACTTTATGCTGGTCGTCGTTCAGGAGTCGCGTATAACCACCCTACCCATTGATGTAAAACCGTTTAATGCCAAAGGGAGTCAACCACTGCATCAATGACTCAAGTGCAGCATCGGTATGAAGTAATAAAACATAAGCCACAACGCTTCCGGTCGCATGATCAATCGCATGCCATAACCAACGTTGCTGTCGTTTATTGCTCACAAAACCGCACATTTCATCCATCTCTGCTTCATCCACCCGCTGAACAAGGACATCAACAGATTCAGCTTGGGATGCCTGTACGAGTAGTTCTGGTGTGACTGGGCACATAAAATAGGGTGATTAGCAAGGATTAGTGGCTAGGAAGTGAGGGAGCCAGTACACACAGTTTCTGGCGAACAGTCATTACCTGGATGCACAATGAACGGGCACTCATCAAGCATATTCAATCGATCTCTAGGCACAGGCGATCTCGACGTTGAGTTTTCGGCAGCATAATTAGTTAGCAATTCAGGCTTGAGCGTACCTTCAGAGTGGTTTTCATGCTAGAACCTATTTTCTAGCGGTTGTGGTCCAAGATAGTTAACATTAGGTGTAAGAAACCAACAATTCGGACACCTTGGCATAGCATAAGGTCCACCCTTACCCAACCATACTGCGACACTATTGAAGTTGCTGAAATCTGCAGCTGTAAGCATTTCTCCGGTTGGGTCTGTTGCCCAAAGGGCTTTATTCAACGCATTAATTTCTGCATGAGCACCTGGAGGACCGTAATGCTTCAAATCCTTATCCTTTTCCCACCCTTTAGCAATCTGTGCATATGGTTCTAGCTCTTCTGCTAGGGCAGGATGCAAATCTTTTGTAGAAATAGCTTTTGAGCTCCGTCCAAAAAAGCGCTCTCCTGTTAAAACATTTTCAGCAGCTCCCAAAACCTGGTTACCTTTTCCGATTTTCGCTGCTTCTGGAACGCCTCCTGTTTTGTTTAGCTGAATTAAATAATCGGCTTGCTCAAGTGTTTGGGAAACGAGATCTACCCCTTGTTTTCTACTCCCTACGATCCCAGCTCCTTCTATCAGAAGATCACCTGATACCGATGGTGTTTCCTTAACAATCTGATCAAGTACTTCAAGATGTGGATTGGATTGAACTTTCTCCAGAGCAGGATCTTTGCTCCTTTGATATGTATCTTCCGCTGCATCTGTCCATACAAACCGTGTCAAGGCGTTGCGAAATCTTTTTAGCGCATCATATACTACGCTAGCCGAACCAGCACCATTACTATTTCGGTCAGAAGATTGAGGAGTAGATGGCTCCGATCCTTGAGGTCCACCTCCAAATCCAATATTGTCATTTCCTTGCGATGCGCCTCCAGCACCTTGTGAAGCGTCCGTGGAGCCAGAACCCTCTTTCTCACGAACCTGTTGATCTGCACCGCCAGACGCACCTCCAGCACCAGTATCAGTTTGGTCAGAAGGTAAAGGAAGTTGAGGCTCTTGAGGCTCTGGCTGCCCTTGTCCTTGCGGTCCACCTCCAAATCCAATATTGTCATTTCCTTGCGATGCGCCTCCAGCACCTTGTGAAGCGTCTGTGAAGTTAGTATCCTCTTCCCCACGAGACTGTCGAACTGTACTACCAGATGCGCCTCCGGCACCAGTATCAGTTTGGTCAGAAGGTGGAAGTATTCCAGAACCAGAAATTTCATCGCTCCCAGATGGAGAAAGGGCGGAATTGCTGGATGGCTGAGTGGATTGCAGTTGACCTCCGTCTTGTCTATGTTGAAAGGACATTTTTAGTCGTTCTTCGTCTGCCGTAGGAGTGATAGCGTCACTTGCTGGTGTAGACACTTCTCCGTTAAGCCCTCGGTCAGTAAGGGATGCTCCTGAACGTACTTCTGCTGCTGTAGGAGTGGCAGAGATATCAGGTGCTTGAGCAGTTCCACTGGGCGCTAAGTTGTCGGATGCGGCAAATGTATCTGAATTAGAACCATTAGTATCAGGATTAGGTGGGGTTGAAGGGTTAGTCGAATTAACACCGAGAGGCTTACTATGCTGATCCTTTTGAGGTACAACAGAATGTGATTTCTGTCGGTGATTGCTATGACTTGGCTCTTTCTCCACCCCCTCAGCAGAAGATGAGGTTTCCTTCATAGCTTCTTGGTACCCATTTTCCTCGTTGGTATTATTAGTAGAATCCCGGGGTCCCTGCGGTTCTTGTCCTTGAGCCTGGGCAACTAATCCAACTTGAGGGTCTTCACCTTGAGTTTGAATAGCTGCTTTACGTTTTTGATCTTCTGCGTTTCCGAAAATATCATTTCTGTAAAGGAAGACTAGTCCCTGAAGGTCAATGAAGCCATCATTTTTAGCTCCTTGTGCAAGTATCAGAGCTGTATTGCCAAACTTATTAGCTTGATCCACAACTTCACCGATCGAGCTTCCCAGTAGAGGAGTAAAGCCCTGACCCAAATTAACCGCAATGTTAAACCCTCCATCCAAAGCTCCTAGAAAATCATCATTTTTAACCGCAGCAATAACAGTAGATAGATTTTGCGGAACATATTGGAGTGTATCTAAGACTTCCTGCGTGACGTTACGATCCATTTCACTTAATCCGTTAAGACTAGATGAAAGACCGTAATTCGTAACGGCTATCAAACCTCCAGCAGCTTCTAACGCCCCAATAAAATCTTCACCTTTTATAAATGCGCGGGTTGAGCGATATGCTGAACTTGTAGACTGCTGAATTGCTACTGTAGCCGTTTTCGTAAGAGTGTTAACTTGACCCAAATACCCCGTGACTGCGCCTCCTATTGAGAGCAGTCCTCCAGCAAAGTCCATCCAATCTCCTCGAACCGCACCATCAATGGAATTCATCACCCCAACAGCCAGACCCACTGCAAGTGCTGCTAGAGGGGCAGCACCTCCAAAGGTTAGCCCCGTTGCTACGGCACCCCCTATAATGGTTATTCCCAGCCTAATTTTGCTCCAAAGACCTCCTCCTTCTGCTCGACGTGCCTCAATACGTCTGTTAATGAGGTCAGTCATAGCTTCGTGTAACTTAGTATCCATTATGCCTGAAAATTCAACAAGCTTTTCTGCATAGGCTATACGCTGTGAATTGATTCCCAGTTGGAGATGTAAGTCACCAATTCCTTGCATGAGTGTTTGAAATTCATCATCACCCTCTCTGATATCGCTGAGAATTGAATCGAGGTCTTGTAACTTTCCTGTTGACGAATTCCCATCGTGAAGCAAACCCAACAGCTTCATGTCTTTCTCATTCTCTGCACCAAGCCGATTAACTTGATCCATAAAATTCTTGTTCTGGGTGGTTAGCTCAGTAACTAAGTTATTTAATCGACCTTGGATAGCTACAGCTTCTTCTCCTTGTAGAGCTGAATTAAGATCTTTCTCAACTTCACCCAGCAAGGTTTTTAAGCGTGCTGGCATTTCTGGTTGTTCGGTTTGAAGGGTCTGGAGGTCTTGCAGCAAAGTCTGCATCTGCTTTTGTTGATTAACTTGAGATGGAACTAAATTCAAAGGCTCCATACCCAAATCAGAACGAATTTCGTTTAAGGCTTCTTGAAGCTGAACTTCAGTCTGCTGCTGCCCAATTTGAAAGATGCCAATGACCTTTTCAAGCTGTTCATACTGATTCTCCTGCAAGTTCTGCTCAGAGTAACTTGTAATATCTTGTTGTAAATCAGAAGCCCGATCAGCCGCAACTTTTTGCTCTAACCTTGCTTGAGCGAGGTAAAGACCATTGATGTTTAACAGATCCTCTAATGTTGCTTCGGTCTGCTGGATCACTGCACCGACAATCTGCTGCTTTAGCAAGGCAGCATCCAGTCTTTGTTGAATTTGGGCTTGATTATCCAAGTTATGGTTCAACGCCGTTCGCAAATCATTAATTTCAGCCTGATTCTGCTGCTGCTGCTTTAACGGCTCAAGCTTATCTTCAGCAGCGGTACGAGCTAAACGGGCTGCCTTTGCATTAGCATCTGCCAGTGTTTTGAGACTCTCATAATTCTGAGCATCTTGGGCATACTTCTCTAGAAGAAAACCATAGCTTCTCTTCATTCCCTTATTTTTCGTTCCATCGGTTAAGTCTTTAAAATCACGAGCGTAAAGTTGTGCTGCCGTTTTCATTCCCTGGTAGTTAGCAACGTCACGAAGGGCAACAGCTTCTTGATCACCATCTGCGATCGCTTCATCTAACGCCTGCTTAATGTCAGAGGCTGACCCGTTCAACTTCTTTTGCGCATCTCTGAGATTTTGAGCAGTCTGAGTCGATACCGCAATCGCATGCTCTAAATCACTAAGAACAGGTTGTAATTGCTGCGTGATTTGTATGTACTCATTCTGACCTTCGAGAGATAGGTCTTTAAAGTTCAGAGTAAAAGAATCGAGCGCTTTGCTACCCACCTCTGCCTGCTTCGCTAAGCGATCTGTTTCAGCCAGAGTTTGCTGGGCAGCCTGCAGTTTCTTCTCCAGAACTATTCCATCCGTGTCAGGGTGACTCACATAATCCCGCATCAAGCTCTGTTCAGTGAAACTAATAGACTCGTGCGACTCTTCTAATTGCTGCAAGTTTTTCAGGCTGCCTTTCTGTAACTCGAACACACTAGAAACGTTATCAACAAGTTTGAGCGATTGTTGAAGTAGAGCTTTTTGATGCTCTGGAGCATCTCGGTCATCGCCATCCCCCTGAGGAAGCTGCGATTCAGCCGCTGCTAACCGCTCCTGTAGAGATGTTTTCAGAGTTTGCACAAGGGCAGCTTTCTGAGCTAAAGTACTTTCTTGTCGTTCCGTCCAGGTTTCAATTTCATCAAGTCTTGCTTCGTACTGCAAGTTACCAGAATCCCATTGGCTGTATGAGTCTAGTGCTTTGAACACTGTCTGTAGATGAAGATTCGCGCTGGTGCTATAAGCACTCCAATTTGCATCTAATTTTGCCTGAGAAGATTGAAGCTCCCCTTTAGCCAACTCAAGTCGTTGGTTGAGTGTTGGAAGCAAGCCCTGGATTTTCTGCAATCTCTTGCTGGCTTTGGCTGCTTCCTCTTGTGCGCCTGGAGCATCTACAGTTAACAACCGCTGAATTTCCTTAATAGAATTTTTGCTGTCGTTACCAACTCGGGTTACTACTTCCCATTGAGTCTTCAGACCTCGCCAGTGTTTCAATTCTTCACTTTGCTCAAGTTGGGCTGCTTGCTCCCGATACGTCTTAGCTTGAGCAAAAAGCCTTTGCGATTCTTGAAGATTTGAATTCCAGTTTACCCAATAGCCATCAAAGTGTTTTTCGCCTTTAACCTTATCAAAACCTCCGATCCTAGTGGGGTGGTAATACCGTAGTACCGGTGTCCATTCAGGTCCACTATCCCCCAAAAGAAAATTTGGATCTTCGACGTAAGGATGTGATGTTTTTACGTCACTTGCATCAACGAAATCTTCATTAGATTTTTCACCTCCTAAGATTTGATATTTATTGCCGAACTCGTTCATGGCGATACGTCTACGTTCCTCTAGACTGTTCGCTGCAAACTCTGCTGAAGCTCCCAATGCTGCTGTAGCATCTTTATCTGCAGTATCAGCTGACGCATTTAAGCCTCTAATTTGTTGCGTTATTTCATTAACTTTTGAGTTAGCCTGATTTGCCCCTGTCTCAATGCTTGAGAATAGGTTGTCAATTTCGTCTCCCAAAGTCTGTGCAGAGCCAACGTAGCGCTTTTGAAGATCTGCAAACTGTTGCTGAAGCTCCTTGCCCTGTTTAACATCCAACTGCAAGGCTTCCATTTCGTCCTTAAATTTATTGACTGCTTGAGCTAATCCAAAGTAAACCTCCTTAAGTGTTCCTACAGTTGTAATGGAATCTCTCAAATTAGCCTGTGTCAACTCTCGATCGCCATACACACCCAGCAACTCATTCCGAATCAGGCTTGATGATTGCTCAAAATGGTTAGCTTGGCTTTCGCGCGACCTCAGTAGTTCTTCCCCAAAGCCATGTCCATCCTTCAAGCTACTAGCAGAATCTTGCAATAATTGACCTAAATACTAGACTTGTCGGGGAATAAGCGAGAATAGGAAACAGAAATGGGATAACACAGATGCTGAATATTGAACGGGTGCTGAAACAAGACCGCCTGCTGAGGGCTTTAACTGGCTTGAATCGGAAGGCCTTT
>JAESFU010000173.1_pt1 | contig 84538 bp, 85 predicted proteins | sample 9269461 | NCBI WGS metagenome assembly JAESFU01 (sample SAMN14502556, study PRJNA617107) | algae metagenome | isolation source: Stenomitos rutilans HA7619-LM2 and co-occurring heterotrophs from cave walls | place: USA: Waikapalae cave, Hawaii | collected 2009-07-28
CATGTGAACGCAGGGTTGCGGCGGACAGGCGTGGCATGGTGATCTCCTCGACATCCACGCCCCCTCCACCAGCTTCGCTGGTCCCCCTCCCCCGCCCCGCGGGGGAGGATGAGCGTGCCCCACCCCAATAACCGAGCAAGCAGCTAACTGCCATACCACCGGGTTGCGCGGTTCGTATAAGCCCGGCATAAGCAGAAGGCGAGTTGAGGGGAAGTTCGGGCGTGACCAAGCGGTTCGTGAGCATTGGCGAAGCCATGATCGAAATGTCTGGCGGCGAGGGCGGCATGTATCGCCTCGGCTATGCCGGCGATACGCTGAACACGGCCTGGTACGCCAAGGCGTTGCTGCCGGACGACTGGCAGGTCGACTATGTGACGGCGCTGGGCGACGATCTCTATTCGGCGCAGATGCGAGAGTTCATCGGCAAGGCCGGGATCGGCACCGAACGTATCCAGACGATCGCCAACCGGCGGCCTGGGCTCTACATGATCCACCAGGACAAGGGCGACCGGCACTTCACCTATTGGCGCGGACAGTCCGCGGCGAAACAGCTGGCCGACGATGTCGAGGCGCTCGAGGCGGCGGTGGTGGGGGCCGATACGGTCTATTTCTCCGGCATCTCGATGGCGATCCTCGCGCCGCGGGCGCGCGGCAAGCTGATGCGCACGATCGTCAAGGCGCGCGATGCGGGCGCGACGGTGGTGTTCGACACGAACCTCAGGCCGGCGCTCTGGACCTCGCCCAGGATCATGGCGTCGACGCTGACGGCGGCGGCTTCGATCGCTGACATCGTATTGCCGACCCATACAGACGAAGCGCCGGTGTTCGGCGATGCCTCGCCGGAGGCGACGGCGGATCGGTACCTCAAGCTGGGTGCACAGGAAGTGGTGGCCAAGGACGGCTCGAAACCCGCCTTCGTTGCGACGGCGGATGGCGTGCGCGAATACGTGGCCGCCACCAAGGCCGACAAGGTGGTCGACGCGACCGGCGCGGGCGACAGCTTCAATGGCGGCTACCTGAGCGGGCGGGCGATGGGCCTGTCGCCGGTAGAGGCGGCGGCGCGTGGCCACAAGGTGGCCGGCGTCGTCATCGGCCACAAGGGAGCGCTGGTGGACCCGGCGCTGGTGCGGGGGCTCTGACCCCCGCACGCAGGACGGCGAGCAGAATTACATCTTCTGCTCTTCTTCCTTCTTGGCCGGCGAGCGATCGATGATCTCGCGGTCGCAGGCGTCGTAGACGATGTACCAGGAGATGTACTCGCCGTGCTTCTTCTTGTCGGCGGAGAAGACGTAGAGGTACTCCTTCTTATCGCCCTCGTACTCGATGTGCTTGTAGCCCCATTTCTTGAGGCTGCGCGCCGCCTTCTCGACGCTCTGGCACTTGTACTCTTCCTTCTTGATGAGCAGCGATTCATCGTCGTTGCCGCCGGCGAAAGCCGGCAATGAGAGAGCCGCTACCGAAAGGGCGACGGTCATCAGGACGGTCCGAGCGGCGGTGTGGATCTGGCTGGTCATTGCATGAACTCCATTCTGCGGGGCAGTGATTTGCCCGTGATGGAGGAGTGCTAGCGGGGTCGGGGTGAACCGATGCCGAGCCGGTTGGTCAGTCGGCATTCATAAGTCGTCATATGACTTTTGAATGATTTGGGTAATCCAGGCAGCGGGGCCGGCGGACGAGGGGTCGTTCAGTGCCCAAGCCATACACGGTGAGGTGTGCCGCCGCCCCCTCCACCGCCTACGGCGGTCCCCCTCCCCCGCTTCGCAGGGGAGGATCAGGAGAGGCAGCCTTCACGCTTCCTTTCCCATCGGGCGGGCAGAGTGAGGCCGGGCGGCGCGTTGTGAGTTATGCCCGCAGGCAGCAAGGAGATCGCGATGCGGCTGGTCAAGCTCGAGACGCCCGATGGCAGCATGTACATCAACCCCGAACACGTGGTGGCGATCGTGAAGGGTCTGCGCGACACCAAGATCGATACGGTGTCGGGCACGCATGTGGTGAAGGACCCGCCCGAAGTGGTGGCGCGGCTGCTCGGCATGGAAGAGATCGAGCTCGACGTGACGCCCAAGATGGTGGGCTGGAAGGGCTAGCCGGCAGCTCGCTGGCGCAGCGGCACTTCGGTGAAGATGCCGGTGCTGGCGTCGCTGCGGCGGGCGCGGCGCCAGGCGCCAGGTGGCATCAGCATGATCCGGCTGAACACGCGACTGAGGTGACTCTGGTCGACGAAGCCGCAGGCCAGAGCAATCTGATCGATCGGCGTGTCGGTGGTCGACATCAGGTGGGCGGCGCGATGTATGCGTTCGCGCAGAAGCCAGCGATGGGGCGGCAGGCCGAATGACTGCCGGAAGGCGCGGGCGAAGTGTCCCTCCGACAGGCCACAGGCTTCGGCGACAGCTGCCAGCGGCACGTCCTCGTCGATGCGATCCACCAGCATGTGCGCGGCACGACGCTGCTGCCAGGTGGCGAGCCCGGTGCCCGGGCGACCGAGCGAGCGGCCGGCGGGGACGCCTCCATAGGCATCGACGAGGTGAGTGGCGGTCGCGGTGACCAGCTGCTCGACGAACTGTGCGCTGATCTCGGACGGGCTGGTGAAGGCCGGAACGAGTGCACGGGCGAGGCCCAGCATGGTGGGGTCCGACCGACCTTCGGCAATCGGGGGCGGCTCGAAGACGAGAGCTTCGCGATCGACACCGGCGGCCTCGGCCAGCGAGGATACGGGGACGCACATGTTCACGCTCTCGAACGGCGCATGGATGACGGCACGCCAGAGATGGCGCATGTCGAACAGCTGGACCCCGCCTTCGGCGAAGGCGTGACGACCAAGACTGCGACCGTTGCGCCAGACCTCGGCCTCGAGCGGGACCAGCGGGATGGAGACCATGTAGGCGTCGCCGATGCCGAAGGTGGGAACCGACAGTTCGCGTCCGCCGAGCTGGCGAATATGGACGGCGAGCAGCCGCCCCTGCCGGATCAGCTTGATCACCGGCCAGTTGGCGGGCAGCTCGGTACCAGTCGTCGCGACGTCCATCGCCAGAACCCGAAATTGTTCGAAATGTACAAGAAGGCCCTGCGCGTACAATCGCGCGGCGGCTGCGTGCGAGCAAGCTCCGATGCGCAATGGACGCAAAGGAGAGCCCAGATGGGACGGACAGGAACACTTGTGGCGGCGCTGATTTCCAGCGTTGCGGTGCTGACAGGCGGGAGTAACACGATGGCGCAGGATATCGGCGTGAAGAATATTGCGCTCGTGCACGGCGCCTGGGCGGACGGCTCGGGATGGCGGCCGATCTACGAGATCCTCAAGGCGGACGGGTACAATGTGCGGATCGTACAGAATCCACTGACTTCGCTGGAGGACGACGTGGCCGCCACCGACCGGGTGCTCGACCGCATGGACGGGCCGACGATCCTTGTCGGCCACTCCTACGGCGGCGCGGTAATTTCGCAGGCCGGGGACCATGAGAAGGTGGTCGGGCTGGTGTATGTCGAGGCCTTCGTGCCCGATATCGGGGAGTCTCCGTTCGGGCTCATTCCGCAGGATCCGGCGCATCCGCCGCCGTTCGACTTCGGCGCAGACGGCTTCGCCTTCTTCAATGAGCAGGCCTATGTGCCCGGCTTTGCCGATGCGCTGCCGGCGGCCGATGCCGAGTTCATGCGCGACAGCCAGGTGCCGATCTCGGTGGCCGGTGGTTCGACGCCGCTGACGGTCGCGGCGTGGAAGGACAAGCCGAGCTGGTATCAGCTGGCGACGGGCGACCATGTGATCCCGCCCGAGGCGCAGCGGCAGATGGCCGGGCGCGCCGGGGCGGCGATCGAGGAGGTTCCCGGTGGCCACCTGGCGTTTATCGCCGAGGCCGAGGCGACGGCGGCGCTGATTGCTGCGGCGGCCAAGGCGGCGAAGTAGCGACGAGCCGCCAGGCATCGTGGTGGCCGGGGTTGACCCGGCCATCCATGATCAGCCTCGGCCTCCTATGGGTCCCCGGGTCGAGCCCGGGGATGACGACTGATGGGATGGCGCGCGGGGTCGCTCGGTCCACGAGCTTCGCGGGGGAGGACGAGAGGACGGCGCTGGGGTCGCCCCCTCCACCAGCTTCGCTGGTCCCCCTCCCCCGTTTTGCGGGGGAGGATCAAGATAAGCCGGTTCAGACCGTCACGATGGCCTTGATGACGCCGGTGCGGTCGTGGGCCCAGACGGGCATGGTCCTGGGGACGTCGTCGAGGCTGGTGGATTGCGTCGCGAGCCGATCGGTCGGGATCTTGCCGGCCAGCATCGAGGCCATGACGTGCTCGAAATCGGCCTTCTGCGCGTTGCGCGAGGCGCGGATGGTGAGCTCGCGGCGGTGCACTTCGCTATCGGGAAACACCAGGTCGCCCTTGATGACGCCAACGAGGGTGTAGGCGCCGCCATTGCGGGTATGGAACAGCGAAGCGTTCATGGCGCGGATCGAGCCGGTGGAATCGAGCACCGCATCGAAGCCGGTCTTCTTTTTGGCCGCGAAGTCGGCGCCTTCTAGATCGGCGGGCGCGAAGGTGGTGAAACCCAGCGCGCGGGTCGCTTCGATCTTGTCGGGCGCGGCGTCGATGACGGTGACATCGGCGCCGGCGATTCTGGCAAAGAAGGCGACGCCGAGTCCGATCGGGCCGGAGCCGACGACCAGCGCGCGCGAGCCGGGCTTCAGCTCGGCGGTGCGGCGGATGGCGTGGGCGCCGATGGCGAGGAACTCGACCATGGCGGCGTCGCGGATGTTGAGGTCACCGGCCGGGTAGAGATTGCCGGCGGGCATGATGATTTCCTCGGCCATGCCGCCCGGCGCGTGGACGCCGATCACCTTTAGCGTCTCGCAGCAATTGGTCTTGCCCTCGAGGCAGGCCGGACACTCGCCGCAGTTGAGATAGGGGTTGATGACGACGTTCTCGCCGGCCTTGAGGCTCGAGCCGTTGGGATCGACTACGGTGCCGCTCAGTTCGTGGCCGATGACGCGCGGGTACTCGAAGTAGGGAAAGTTGCCCTCGAAGATGTGGTAGTCGGTGCCGCAGATGCCGATGTGGCGGATGGCGACGCGGACCCAGCCCGGCTTCAGTTCGGGGCGTGGAATGTCGATCAGCGCCAGCTCGTTGGGCGCGACGCAGGATATGGCTCGCATGAGGATGCTCCCTTTTGCGCCGGATCATAGCGGCGGCGGTCGGGGACGCCAGTAGCTTTAGGTGGGGGCGCTGCGGCAATCTCCAGATGTCATTCCTACAAAGGCAGGGATCCATACTTCCACCGGCGCGGGCTGAGGGATGGATCCCTGCCTTCGCAGGGATGACAACCGGTGGGTGTGGATGACAGCCGGTGGGTGTGGATGACTGCCGGGGGACGCCAGGCAGGGATGACACGTTGTGGGTGGGTGAATGCGGTGCTAACCGGGGCGCATCGTACGGAGATTTCAGCGTGAATTTTGCATCTGACAACTGGGCCGGGGCGACGCCGGAGGTGATGGCGGCGCTGGCGCGGGCCAATGATGGCGCGGCGCCGGCTTACGGCAATGACGCGCTGAGCGAGCGGGTGACGGGACTGTTCTCCGAGGTGTTCGAGCGTGATGTCGAGGTGTGGTTCACCGCGACGGGCACGGCTTCGAACTCGCTGTCGCTGGCCGGGCTCAGCAAGCCGGGCGGGATCGTTTTCTGCGCCAAGGACGCGCATATCCAGAGCGATGAAAGCGGGGCGACCGAGTTCCAGTCGGGCGGCATGAAGCTGATCGACGTGACGAGCCCGCTGGGCAAGATGGAGGCTGGCACACTTGCCGCCGCGCTGGACAAGCATCCGGATGGCGGGCGCAGCGTGCCGGTGGCGCTGAGCCTTACCAACGCGACCGAGTGGGGCACGACCTATGCGGCGGCGGAAGTCGCCGAGCTGGCGGCGATCGCCAGGGCGCGCGGCATGGCGGTGCATATGGACGGGGCGCGGTTCGGCAATGCGGTTGCGGCCACGGGGGCGACGCCGGCGGAACTGACCTGGAAGTCGGGCGTCGATTTCCTGTCGTTCGGCGGCACCAAGAATGGCTGTTGGGCGGCCGAGGCGATCGTGGTGTTCACGCCCGGCATCCTGCCGGACCTGTCGCAGCGGCGGCAGCGGGCCGGGCACACGTTTTCGAAGGCGCGGTTCGTTGCGGCGCAGTTCGAGGCCTACCTCACCGCTGGCAACTGGCTGGCATGGGCGCGCCACGCCAATACGCGGGCCGAGCAGCTGCGCAGCGGGTTGCGCGGCAACAGGCCGGCGCGGCTGGGCTGGGAGAATGGGGCGAACGAGGTGTTCGCGGTGCTGGGCAAGGACGCGATTGCGCGGGCTCGGGCGGCGGGGGCGACGCTTTACGAGTGGCCGGCGGACGGGGTGCACGTGGGCGAGCACGAGGAGCTGGTTCGGCTCGTCACCAGCTGGGCGACAAGCGAGGGCGAGGTGGCGCGGTTTCTGGAGATCGTGCGGGGGTAGGCGCTAAGCGCGGCCACGGTTGTCATCCCTGCGTAGGCAGGGATGATCCAAGCTTCAGCTGGCGCAAGGGGAGAGCTGGACCCCTGCCTTCGCAGGGGTGACAGCCGGTGGGTGGGGTGACAGCCGGTGGGGGTGGTCGCCCCCTCCACCAGCTTCGCTGGTCCCCCTCCCCCGCTTTGCGGGGGAGGATCAGGCGGCCACCACGACCTTTACGAGATTGTCGGCCGGGTCGCGGACGTCGAGGCCGGTGTTGGTGTCGGTGTAGGACGCGCCGATGGCGGTGAGGCGGGTGCGGATCTGGTCGAGGGTGCCGGCGTCGGGGACGACGATGTGGAAGTGGCGCAGGCCGGCCGATCCCCTGGGGGCCTGGGCGGCGTTGGGGCCGGACCAGATGTTGAAGGCGATGGTGTGGGGCGGGTAGTCGAGCCCGAGATCGCCCATGCCGAAGCGGCGCATGATGAACAGGCCGCCAAAGCCGATGCCGTCGCGATAAAAGCGCATGGCGAGCTCGAGATCGTTCACGTGCAGGTGGATGTGGCCGATGCGGGTGCCGGCGGGCATCACGGGCGGCACGGCGTTGACGTCGTCGAGCTCGGCGAGGAGATCATCTACGTCGATGGCCTCGCGGCCCGAATGGGGCGAGCCGTCGCGGGTCTTGACGTAGAAGCCGTCCTCGCCGTCGCCGATGGTGCCGCGCTCGGGCGTCTCGAAGGTGATCTCGATACCGTTATTGTCGTAGTCCCACAGGTAGATGGCCTCGGAGACGAGGTGGTCGGTGGGCGAGATACGGACGCGGCGCATCAGGGCACGTACCACCATCTCGGCCAGCGCCTTGCGGGTCGGGACGTGGATGGCGGCGTGGTAGAGGCCTAGCGAGCGATCCGGGAAGGGCTTGGTCGCGCCGAGCTCCAACGTGATCAGTTCGCGACCGCCGGCGCCCAGGTGCAGGGCCTCGGCATCCTCGGAAATCAGCTCGAGGCCGACGACGTCGCGCCAGATGTAGAGCGCCTGGTCGCGGTTGGTGACGGCGATGCGGGCGGCGCCGAGCCTGCTGGTCAGCGGCAGGACCGGGGCAGAGCGGACGGCGGCCTGGGATTCGACGGTGATCATGGTTCGGGTCCTCGTGTTGCGGCGAATATAGGGGCAAGCACGGGCGCGGACCATTGGGCGGGGATGGTGGGCAGTCGATACTTATTTGCGGGAATAGGGCGCGTCTCGGCCGCTATTGCCGCATGAACTGTGGGTGTGGCTCCACCCCACCCACCCGCTTCGCGGGTCCCCCCTCCCCATCAAGGGGAGGGAGATCGGTGCGGGAGGCGGAGCGTCGGTGCTTGGGGTTGGCGGATGGCCGGATGAGCCCGTGTTTGGGGTCGCCCCCTCCCCGGCTGTGCGGGGAGGATCAAGACGCGATGGCGCGGCGCCTGGCTTCGCTGGCGAGGTAGACGAAGAGCGCCGCGACGATGAGGCCGCCGACCAGCTGCGCCCAGTCGATGGTGGCGACGAAGCGGCCGAGGACCAGACTGACGTCGAAGGGCTCGGGCCGGAACAGGGCGTCGCCGAAAACGCGCTCGTCGATGGCGAAGTTGGCGCGCTCATGCAGGAAGCGCAGGAAGTAGCCGCCCTCGGGTCCGAGATCGCGCAGCAGCAGGTTTTCGGCGAGACCGACGAGGCCGGGGATCAGGAAGGCGAGCGGAATGGACCAGCGCCGGAACAGGGTCGAGAGCAGACCCACCCAGGCAAAGAAGGGCGCGTACCAGAGCAGGGCGAGGACGAGGTAGCCGAGATCGAAGGCGGCCACGTTGGTGGCCGTCACCGCGTAGACGATCGGGTCCGTCATCTGAAAGCCGGGGACGGTGAAGACCATCAGCACCGTGCCGATGAAGACGACGAGGCCGCTGAGCATGGCGGCGAGGAAGAGCAGCGCCGGGAACAGCGTCAGCCCGGCCATCATCTTGCTGGCGAGGATCTTGAAGTCGGATTGCGGCATCGACTTCCAGAACAGCAGCGCATTGTTGCGGCCGTCGGCACTGAAGGCGTCGGCATAGTAGAAAAACAGTGCGGCCATCAGGTAGGCAAACCAGAGGCCAGAGAGCATGAGGAAGCCCCATTCAAAACCCTTGCCGCCGGTGACCACGCCGATCTTCTGGAAGGCCTCGAAGCGCCCCAGGGTCACGCCGGACAGCATGATGATGGTGAGCACGGCGAGGATCGCCGCCGGCGCGTAGAAGAACGCACCGCGATGTTCGAGGAATTCGCGCCGGATGAGGGCGAGCAGAGACTTCATTTCGGGCCACGCTGCATGAGAGCGACGAAGAGATCGCTGAGGGTGGGCGTCGAGACTTCGCCGAAGGCGGCGAGCTTTTCGCGGTCGACGCCATCGAAGACCATGGCGGTGAGGCCAAAGCGGGTCTCACTGTAGATGGGGCCCAGCGCTTCGGCCGCCGCAACCTGGTCGGGCTTGGCGATTAGCTGGGTGAACTTGCTGGAGACTGTCTCCATCTGCATGTGCAGGATCAGCTCGCCATCGCGCATGAACATGATGTCGGACAGCATGAACTCGATCTCGTCCACCTGGTGGGTGGTGATGAGCAGGGTGCGCTCCTCGGTCATGTAGTCTTCGAGCAGGCGCCGGTAGAAGCGCTTGCGGTAGGTGATATCGAGGCCGAGCGTCGGCTCGTCGAGGACGAGGAGCTTTGCGTCGATCGCCATCACCACGGCGAGGTGGAGCTGGGCGATCATGCCCTTCGATAGGTTCTTGATCCGCGCATCCATCTTCACGTCGGTGCCATCGAGGAAGCCGCGGGCCTTCTCCTGGCTGAAGTTCGGATGGATGTTGGTGAGGAGCGCGAAGAGTTCGCGGACGCGCAGGAAGCGCGGCAGGCTCGCGACATCGGAAATGAAGGCGACGTTCTCCATCAGGGCCGCGCGCCTCGCGAACGGATCCTCGCCGAGCACGCGGACGGTGCCCTCGTAGGAGGTCAGCCCGAGCAGCGCATTCAGCGTGGTGGTCTTGCCGGCGCCGTTGTGGCCGACGAGGCCATAGATGCGGCCGGCGGGGATGTCGAAATCGAGTCCGTGGAGGATTTCGGTGCTGCCGAAGCGCTTCTTGAGGCCGCGCGCCGAGACGATCGGAGCAATCTGGGTTTGAGCAAGATCATTCATTCTTACCGCCTTGCCGGAACAGGATTTCGGGATCGAGGCCGAGCGACTGGATGCGCGCGAGAACGCGCGGCCACTCCTCGGTGAGGAAGCGTTGCCGCTCGTGGACGAGCAGCTTTTCGCGGCCGCCCTGGGCCACATACATGCCCATGCCACGACGCGACTCGACGGCGCCGATATCGACGAGCGACTGATAGGCACGGGTGACGGTGATGGGGTTGACCGACAGGTCAGCCGAGATCTGGCGCACGGACGGGAGCGCCTCGCCTTCGGCAGCGGCGGTGCTGAGGATCATGTCGGCAATCCTTTCGCTGATCTGCACAAAGATCGGCTGGTTGTCGTTGAACTGGCTCATGCGTGATGCCTTGGTAGTGTTATAGTTATGTAACACACCATATCGGCACTGGCAACAGGCATTGCAACCGACGTGCAAAAAGCACCGCGGGACCAAGGCGAACCTTGATCCCGCGGGAAACTTTTCAGCGATGTGGCAGGTCGATCAGGCCGCTGCGCGGGCCTTGGCGCGCTTGCGCCAGCCGACGAGGCCGAGGCCACCGAGCGCGGTCGCGCCGAGCGCTACGCCAGCCGGCACGGGCACTGGTGCGGGTGCAACCTGCGACGAGGTGGTGAAACCGGTGAGGCTCGCCAGGGTGAACGAATCGGTCCTGAAGGCTTCGGAAGTGCTGAAGCTGGAGGCGCGGATGATGATCGAGAGAATCACGCGACCGGCGGTGCCGAAGTCGAGGCCAGAGGTGGTGAGCGAGCTGCTGAATGCACCGCCATCCACGGCGTATTCGAAGTCGTCGTTGCGGCCGAAATCGCCGAGCGTCAGGGCCAGCAGCGTAAAGGGCTGCGTGAACCGGATCAGCAGCGACTCAGAGCTGCCGATGGGAAAGCTGTCGATGTGACCGGGGTCGATATCGGGAAAGCCGCTGATGCCGACGCCGGCGTTGTTGTAGGTGACCGAGCAGCCGACATTGACCTGGCCGCCGACGTTGAAGTTGCCGCCTGCTATGCATCCGAGTGTGAAGGGGGCGCCGGCATTGGCGTTGCTGCCGGTGAAGTCGTACGTCACCGCGCTGGCGCTGCCAGTCCCCAGCATGAGACCGAGGAGCATCGCGCCGATAGTCAAGATCTTCATAAAACCCAAACCCTTAGTCAAAGAAAAGAGTGACCGTATCGAGAGCCTTAACTGTCCATTCACCTAAACACAAGGCTCGCCGGCAGGTTGCAGAGCACTTCCCCCGGCCTTCTTCGATCACGATTAATGTCAGCACGACAACGATGGCATCCCCGGACGCAGCCGAACCGGTTTAGACGTTCTTGCTAACGACAAGCCGACACTGACATGTTAGTTCGGCCGCGTCGGCGCTCAGCCGGCTGATTTCTTCGAGTCGGTACAATGGCCGTTGCTGCCACCCCTTCCGCGAGCGAACTCGCGGGCAAGACCACGCTGTCGATCATCGTCGCGGTTGCGGTCTGCCACATGATCAACGACGTGATGCAGTCGCTGCTGTCGGCGATCTATCCGATCCTCAAGGACAGCTACGGGCTCGACTATGTGCAGATCGGGCTGCTGACCTTCACCTTCCAGGTGGTTGCGTCGCTGCTGCAGCCGGCGATCGGGCTCTATACCGACAAGCGTCCCCTGCCCTACTCGCTGCCGGTGGGCATGGGCTCGAGCCTGATCGGTCTGCTGATCCTGGGCTTTGCCAACACCTACCCGATGCTGCTGATCGGATCGGCTTTCGTGGGGCTGGGTTCGGCGATCTTCCATCCGGAAAGCTCGCGCGTGGCGCGGCTGGCGTCGGGCGGGCGACACGGCTTTGCCCAGTCGCTGTTCCAGGTGGGCGGCAATGTCGGCTCGGCGCTGGGGCCGCTGCTTGCAGCCTTCATCGTGCTGCCGCGCGGCCAGTGGAGCGTGAGCCTGTTCGCCATCGGCTCGCTGGTCGGCATCGTGATCCTGACGCGCGTCGGGCACTGGTACGCCGAGCACCGCCGCGCCAATGCCGGCAAGGCACCGGTCAACCGGGCGCTGCCATTCGACCGGCGCACCACAATGATCGCACTGACCGTGCTGACCATCCTGACGCTGACCAAGAACGCCTACATGGCGAGCCTTTCGAGCTATTACACGTTCTTCCTGATCGATAAGTTCAGCGTCGGTGTGCAGGACGCGCAGCTGCTGCTGTTCGTGTTTCTGGGTGCGTCGGCCCTGGGTGTGTTCGCCGGCGGGCCGATCGGCGACCGCTATGGCGCCAAGTTCGTGATCTGGTTCTCGATCCTGGGCGTCTTGCCATTCACGCTGGCGCTGCCTTACGCGGACCTCACCTGGACGGTGGTGCTCACGGTGATCATCGGGCTGATCTTTTCGTCGGCCTTCTCGGCGATCGTCGTTTTCGCGCAGGAACTGATGCCGGGCCGCGTGGGGCTGATCGCCGGCATTTTCTTCGGCTTTGCCTTCGGAGCCGGCGGCATCGCCGCGGCGGCACTCGGAGCGCTCGCGGACGCGACCAGCGTCGAGTACGTCTACTGGCTGTGCTCGTTCATGCCGCTGGCCGGACTGCTGACGGTGTTCCTGCCGGATATGCACAAGCTGCGGTGAGGGAGACCAATCTCTCAGTCGTCATCCGCGGGCTTGACCCGCGGACCCATGTATAGCCGCATCGACCTATGGGTCCCCGGGTCAAGCCCGGGGATGACGGTGACAATCGCAAAGTCAGAGTCTGCCGTCGCCCCCTCCACCAGCTTCGCTGGTCCCCCTCCCCCGCTGCGCAGGGGAGGATCAATAGGTCAGATCGGCAGCAGCGCCACTGGCGCCTGCAGCTTGAAGACCTGGCCGGTGGGGGTCAGGGTGCCGTCGGTAGCGACGGCGAAGGTGACGAGGTCCTCGCTCTTCTGGTTGGCGACCACCAGATGGTTGCCGAGCAGGATGAAGAAGCGCGGCCAGTCGCCGCCGCAGGAGATGATCTGCTTGAGGCTGATGCTGCCGTCCTCGGCGATGGCGAAAGCGGCGATGGAGTTGTGGCCGCGGTTGGACACATAGACCGTGTCGCCCCTGGGGCTCACTTCGATGTGGGCGCCATAGGACGTGTCCTTGAAGTCGGGCGGCAGGGCCGAGAGGGCGTTGATCGCGGTGAGCGTGCCATCCGGATTGCGCTTCAGCGCGGTGAGGACATTGGCGTACTCGGTCCAGAGATAGGCGAACTTGCCGCCGGGGTGGAAGGCGAGATGGCGCGGGCCTGAGCCCTTGGGCAGGGAGAAGGCGACGTCTGGACCGCCGGTGAAACTGCCGCCGGCATAGGGGAATGAGCGGACCTCGTCGTGGCCGAGATCGACCATGTAAAGCCGGTCGGCCTCGGGCGACCACTGGGTCCAGTGGGCGTGGCCAGCGGCGTGATCCTGGGTGCCGCGCAGTACGGTGGGATCGGCATTGAGGCCGCCGCCATGGGCCTCGATGTTGAAGACCGGCACACTGTCGTCGCCGTAATTGGCGACGGCGAGCTTGGTGCCCTTGGGGCTGAGGCGGATGTAGCACGGGTAGTTCGCGCCGGTCGGCTGGTAGCCGAGCGGAGTGGCGGTCTCGAGGTCGATGGACAGGGTGAAGGCACCAACCTTGGCGGCCATCTCGTCGGTGACATAGACGGCGCGCGTCAGGGGCGCGAAGGCGATCCACGAGACGTCTGGGGTGTTGGGATACTCGCGCACGAGCTCGAAGGCGCCGGTGCCGCTATCGAAGGTCAGCAGCTTGAGGCCGGCGCCGTTGGGGCCGGTGTAGGAACCGGACAGCAGGTTGAGCTTGGGCATGCGGGAGACCTCCTCGTTTGTTGCGGGGAGTCTTAGGGGAGGCGGTGGCGGATGACTAGTCGCTCCTCGCTCGGCTCGGATCGGCAATGCGTTGCATTGCGGACCCCTCATCCGCCCTTCGGGCACCTTCTCCCTCAAGGGGAGAGGGGACTCCCGACTGAGACGTCGTCGCGCACGATGGGGACGTGTCGGCCGGCGAGTGGGACACGTCCCCGGGGGTGACAGCCGGTGAGGTGGGAGATGTCGTGCCTTTTAGCCCGCCTTGGCCCAGCCGTCGCGCATGAGGGCAAAGCCCTTCTGGTAGACGTCGGCTTCGGAGGCGAAGAGGGGGCGCCAGATCTTGGTGGCGGCGGCGAGATCGGGGAGGGCCGAGCCGAAGGCTTCGATCGTCATCCAGCCATCGTAGCCGGACTGGCGCAGGGCGTCGAAGACCGGCTGGAACCGGATGTGGCCGGCACCGGGCACGCCGCGATTATTCTCGGTGATGTGGACGTGGGTGATGGCGCCGATGGTTTTCCGGATCAGCGCCGGGACGTCGTTTTCCTCGATATTGGTGTGGAAGGTATCGAACAGGTAGCCGTAGTTCGGCTCGCCGACGAGGCGGGTGAGCTCGGTCGCCTGCTCCATGGTGTTGAGGAAATAGCACTCGAAGCGGTTCAACGGCTCGACCGCCAGCGTGATGCCGTGGCGGGCGGCGTACTGGGCGGCCTGGCGGTGGATATCGGCGCACCACTTCACTTCGTCGGCGGTGGGGCCGCGGCCCGAGAATTCGCCGAGCGGCTGGTGGAAGGGGCCGGCCATGACATTGCCGCCGATGGCGGCGGTGCAGTCGATGAGCCACTTCAGATGCTCGAGTGCGGCGGCGCGCGCGGCCGGATCGGGCGAGATGGCGCTGCCGCCGGCCATGACGCCGATGCCGGTCGAGGCGAGGCCGACCTCGGCGAGGCGGCGGCCGAGCTTTTCGTAATGCGAGACCGGTCCCTCGAAGATCGGGATCTCGGCGCCGTCATAGCCGGTGGCCTTCAACGCATCGAGGATAGGCCAGTGCGCCTCGGTGACGTGGGTGGTCCAGAGCAGGAGGTCGAAGCCGAGTTTCATTTTACGTCCTTATTCGGCGCGTGTGGCCGCCCCCTCCACCGGCTTCGCCGGTCCCCCTCCCCCGCTTCGCAGGGGAGGATCATGGAGGGCCGGTGCTAGAGGTTCACCCATTGCCCGGATTGGCCCGAGGCGATGATGGCGTCGCAGAGTTTGTTGGTTTCGAGCGCGTCGCGGAAGGTTGGGGCGGCGGGCTTGCCGGTTTTCAGGCCCTCGAGGAAATCGGCGGCGGTGTGGGTGAAGCTGTGCTCGAAGCCGATGATGAGGCCGGGGACCCACCACTTGCCCAAGTACGGATGATCGCCGTCGGTGACGAGGATGTTGGTCCAGCCGCGGAGCTGGCCTTCGACCGAATGATCGAAATACTGCACGCGGTTCATGTCGTGCAGGTCCCAGGCGAGCGAGCCCTTTTCGCCGTTGATTTCGAGCGTGTAGGCGGCCTTGTGGCCGCGGGCGTAGCGGGTCGACTCGAACGTGCCCAGCGAGCCGTTGGCGAAGCGGGTCATCACCGCGGCGGCGTCGTCGATGCCGACCTTCTGCTTCTTGCCGGTGTCAGCGTGGGTGCGTTCCTTGACGAAGGTTTCGGTCATCGCCGTCAGCGAGGAGATACCGCCATTGATCCAGATGGCACTGTCGAGGCAGTGCGAGATCAAATCGCCGGTGACGCCGGAACCGGCGGCTTCGACATCGAGGCGCCAGGTGCCCTGGCCGCCCTGCGGCACGTCGGGCGAGATGGTCCAGTCCTGCAGGAATTTGGCGCGGTAGTGGAAGATGCGGCCGAGCTTGCCCTCGGCGACGAGGTTGCGGATCAGCGTGACGGCCGGGACGCGCCGGTAGTTGTACCAGACGAGGTTGGGGACGCCGGCTTTCTCGACTGCCTCGACCATGGGCAGGCCTTCGGCGGCGGTCCGGGCGAGCGGCTTTTCGGTGAGCACCATCTTGCCCGCCTGCGCGGCGGCGATGGCGATTTCGGCGTGGAGGTCGTTGGGAACGCAGATATCGATGGCGTCGATATCCTTGCGTTCGATCAGCGCGCGCCAATCGTGCTCGACGCTCTCATAGCCCCACTGCTCGGCGAAGCGGCGCACCTTGCTGTCGTTGCGCGCCGCGACCGCCTTCAGCACCGGGCGGTAGCCGGTATCGAAGAAGTGGGAGACAGAGGCCCAGGCGTGGGAGTGGGCGCGGGCCATGAAGCCGTAGCCGACCATGCCGATGTTCAGTTGCTTGGTCATTCTCAGAGTGCTCCGTGAGCCGCGACCAACTCGATGTCATCCCTGCGAAGGCAGGGATCCATTTCGAAGCTGGCGCGGGCGGTGAGTTGGATCCCTGCCTGCGCAGGGATGACGGCCGGTGAATCGGGATTGCTGGTACCCATCACGAAATGTCGGCCGCCCGTCATTCCACCCAGCCGTGGGCGTCGCGGACCTTGATCATGGCGGCCAGCACCTTGTTCCAGGTCTCCTGCTTTTCCATCACGGCATTGGGGAACATGCAGCCGTCCCAGCAGATGTGGCGCATCATGCGGGTGAGGGTGCCGTTGTTGTTCCTGAGCCAGTAGCCGGCGTGCTTGACCACATCGAGCCGGCCGTTGGGATCGTCGATCTGGCAGTGGCGACCGGTCTTGGCGTGGTCGCCCGAGCCGAAGGTGGTGCCATCGTTCTGGGCGACGTGGAAATCGAGCGTCCAGGGACGGAGCGCGTCGGCGACCTTGTGATAGGCCTCGTCGAGCGCGGCCTTGTCGGACCAATCGAAATTGGGCGGCAGCAGCCGGTCCTTTTCGGCGTTGGCGCCGAGGACGAAGAGCATGGAGTGCGCCATGTCGGCCTGGTAGCCGACGGTGCCCGGCATGCCGACCATTTCGAGCAGGTTCAGGTTTTCGCGCCAGGAGTGCATGCCGCCCCAGCAGATCTCGCCCTCGGCGACGATGTACTCGCCATAGTCGCGGGCGATGTGGCCGGCTTCGCGGAAGGTCTCGGCGATCCGCTTGGTGTTGGCCTCGGGATCCTTGTCCCATTCCTCGACGCCGACGGAGCTATCGACGCGGACGCCGCCTGTGGGGCGGATGCCGATTTCGCGCATCTGCTGGCCGATGGCGCAGGCTTTGCGCACCTGGGAGAGGAAGCGCTTGCGATCGTCGGCATCGCCCATGGCCGAGCCGCCGCCGGCGCCGCCCCAGATCGGGGCGACGAACGAGCCGACCTTCAGCCCGTAGCCGGCGATGTGATCGGACATGCGGCGGACTTCGCCGGGATCGGAGTCGATGGAGATATGCGGATCGGCGAGCCACAGGTCGACGCCGTCGAACTTGATGCCATCGACTTCGGCATTAGCGGTGAGACGCAGGAGCGTATCGAGCGCGATGATCGGCTCGCTGTCGGGCGCGCCCTTGCCGACCACGCCGGGCCAGGTCGCGTTGTGCAGTTTGGGATAGTTGTTCGCCATGGTCGTCCCCTCCTCCCCGAGGGATTTTTATGCCTTTGAGTATTCGGTGAGCTTGGCCGCCCCCTCCACCGGCTTCGCCGGTCCCCCTCCCCCGCCCCGCGGGGGAGGATCAGGCGGCCCTGTGTTTGAGATTCACTCCGGTCTGGGCGTCGAAGAGCATGACCTTGTCGGGGTTCCAGCCGAAGCGGACGGCTTCTTCGACCTTGACGTCGACGCGGGCCGGGATGGCGGCGCGGACGAGATTGTCGCCGGCGCGCAGGGTGACGATCTTTTCGATGCCGTGATTTTCGATGTCGTGGACGCGGGCCTCGACGGGCGCGCCGGATGCGACCTCGACGTCCTCGGGCCGGATGCCGAAGGTCATGGCGCCCTCGTTGGCGGCGGGGCCGCTGAGCGGCAGCTCGAAGGTGACCGGCGTCACGACGGCGCGGCTGCCGGCGAGCTGGCCGTTGAGCAGGTTGATGGCAGGCGAGCCGACGAAGCTCGCGACGAACGTATCGCGCGGGTTGTTGTAGACCTCGTGGGGCTTGCCGACCTGGATGATGCGACCGCCGTTCAGCACTGCCATGCGATCGCCCATGGTCATGGCTTCGACCTGGTCGTGGGTGACGAAGATGAAGGTGGCGCCGAGCCGCATCTGCAGGTCCTTGAGCTCGGAGCGCATGGCCTCGCGCAGCTTGGCATCGAGGTTGCTGAGCGGCTCGTCCATGAGGAAGACCTGCGGCTCGCGCACGATGGCGCGGCCGATCGAGACGCGCTGCATCTCGCCGCCCGACAGCCGGTCGGTCTTGCGATCGAGCAGGTGGGTGATGCGCAAGGTCCTCGCCGCATAGTCGATGCGCTTGTCGATCTCGGCCTGCGAGGTGTTGCGGATCTTGGCCTTGAGCGGAAAGGCGAGGTTTTCGCGGACGGTGAGGCGCGGGTAGAGCGAATATTGCTGCAGCACGAGAGCGGTGTCGCGCTCGGCCGGACCCCAGTCGTTGACGTCGATGCCGTTGATCTTGATGCGCCCGACGGTGGGCTTTTCGAGCCCCGAGATCAGCCGCAGGGTCGTGGTCTTGCCGGCACCGGTTGGGCCCAGGAGGACGAAGAATTCCCCGTCGGCGACCTCGAGATCGAGGTCCTCGAGCGCCGTGTGGCTGCCGAAGGTCTTGGAGATGTTTTCGAGCTGGATGCTGGCCATCGGGTCACTCAGGAAAGGCGGATATCGAGCGAGGCGCCCGATCCGGTATCGAAGAAATGCGTCTGCGCCGGATCGATGCGGGCCCAGACGGTGTCGCCGGCCCGGCCGACAAAGCCGGTATGGGTGCGGGCGCGCAGCGTTTCCTTGCCGACTTTCAGGTCGACGATGTCGAACGGGCCGAAGGGCTGGATGATGTGGGCTTCGACGGGACGGTAGCCCGGCTTTTCCTCGTGGCTCAGCAGCACGCCTTCGGGCCGAACGCCGAGCGCGATTTCGCGGGCGTTCTTCTGCTGCAGCCGGGTCAGCAGCTCGCGGGGCATGGCGAAGCTTTCGCTGTCGACCTCGATGGCGGCTTCGCCGCCGCTTTCGGTGACCTTCGCGCCGGTGACGTTCATGACCGGCGAGCCGATGAACTGGGCGACGAAAAGGTTGGCCGGGTTCTCGTAGACCTCGGACGGGGTGCCGACCTGCTGCAGGATACCGTCATGCATGACGACGATGCGGTCGGCGAGCGACATGGCTTCGACCTGGTCGTGGGTGACGTAGACCGAGGTGGAGCCGTTTTCGAGGTGGAGGCGCTTGAGCTCAGTGCGCATGCTTTCGCGCAGCTTTGCATCGAGGGCGCCGATCGGCTCGTCCATCAGCAAGGCCTTGGGCCGGCGCACCAGCGCGCGGCCGATAGCGACGCGCTGCATGTCGCCGCCCGACAGGGCAGAGGGCTTCAGATGCAGCAGGTGGTTGATATCGATCGAGTCCGACACCGCATGCACGGCCCTGTCGACTTCGGCCCGGCCCATGCCGGTGGCGCGGAGCGGGAAGGCGATGTTCTCGTAGACGCTCAGGTGCGGGTAGAGCGCGTAGAGCTGGAACACGAAGGCGATGTCGCGGTCCGACGCGTGGAGGTTCTGCACCGGCTTGCCATCGATAAGGATATCGCCGGAGCTGATTTCCTCGAGGCCGGCAATGGCGCGCAGCGTCGTTGTCTTGCCGCAGCCCGAGGGGCCGAGCAGCACGACGAACTCCTTGTCGCGGATGGTGAGATTCACGTCGCGGATGACGTGCACCATGCCGAAGTATTTCTGGATGTGCCGGAGCTCGATCTCAGCCATGGGACGCTCCCGTGGTCTCGTCGGCGGGCTTGTCCGGTGGCGGCACGTGCACGGCGACGTTGAAGCCGATCAGCCCGAGCAGCATGATCGTGACGCTCCACGAATGCAGCACCTCTATCCAGGGCTGGCACAGGAAGACGATGCCGCCGACCATGAACAGCTGCGAGCCGGGCTCGAGAAAGCGCTGGTTGAACTCGCGGAAATTCATTTGCGGATCGCTCCGAAGGTCACGCCGCGCAACAGGTGGTTGCGGAGCAGGAAGGTGAAGATGGCGACCGGCAGCAGGAACAGGACCGTGCCGGCGGCGATCACCGTCCACTCGGGCAGGCCCGATCCGATCTGGCTGGGGATGAAGGGCGGCGCGGTCTGGGCGCGCCGGTTGGTCATGATCAGCGCGAAGGCGTACTCGTTCCAGGCGGTGATGAAGCAGAACACTGCCGTTGCGGCGATGCCGGTCGCGGCCTCGGGCAGGACGATCTTCCAGAAGGCCTGCATGCGCGTGTAGCCATCGACCAACGCTGCCTCTTCGTATTCCTTCGGGATCTCGTCGATGAAGCCCTTCATCAGCCATACCGAGAAGCTGAGGTTGAAGGCGGTATAGAGGATGATGAGCCCGATATGGGTGTCGGTCAGGTCGAACTGCCGGTACATCAGGAACATCGGAATGGCGACGACCACCGGCGGCAACATGCGCGTCGAGAGGATGAAGAATAAGAGGTCCTGTTCGCCCTTGATGCGGAAGCGCGAGAACCCGTAGGCAGTGATGGTGCCCATCGAGACCGCGAGCACGGTCGAGACGATCGAGACGATCAGGCTGTTGAGGAAGCGGTTGGGGTATTGCGACATCTGCGGCTCGTCGCCGACCTTCAGCACGCGCTCGCCACCATCGTAGACGAGCTTTTCCCACCAGGGGGCGGCTTCGTAGACTTCCGGCGTCACCGGCTCCTTGAGCTGCACGCGCTTGGTGAACAGTTTCACGAAGGGCGTGACTTCGGGCTCGAAGAAGACGGTCGGCGGAACGGATGTGGCGATGGCGCGCGGCTTGAAGGCCGTCGCCCCGATCCAGAGGATCGGCGACAGGAAGACCAGCGTCACCGCAAGGATAGCGAGGATGGCGACGGGGCGGCCGAAGCGCTGGCCACGCGAGGTTACGGCGGCCATCTCAGCGCTCCTTGGCCCGGTTGAGGTACTTCACGTAGATATTGGTGATGCAGAGCACGACGATCAGGACGATGTAGGCGAGCGCCGAGGCGCGGCCGGTGTCCCAGCCCTGGAAGGCCATCTGGTAGAGCTTGATGGCGATGGTTTCGACGCTGGCGGTCGACATGATAAAGGGCAGGTCGAACGCCTTGAACGCTTCCATGGTGCGGAAGATCAGCGCGATCAGCAGCAGCGGCGAGACCAGCGGCAGGGTGATGCGGCGGAAGGTGTACCACCAGCCGGCCCGATCGATGGCGGCGGCCTCGTAGAGGCTCTTGGGGATGGCCGACAGGCCAGCCAGCGAGAGCAGCATGACGAAGGGCGACCACATCCAGATGTCGGTGATGGCGACGGCAAAGAGCGCGTTGACCTTGTTGCCCAGCCACTCGAACTTGCCGATGCCCAGCGCGTAATTGATCGGGCCCCAGCTCGGATCGTAGAGCAGCTTCCAGAACAGGCCGACCACGGCCGGCGACAGCATCATGGGAAGCAGGAGAAGCGTGGTGACGAGGCCCTTGAAGGGAAACTGCCGGTTCAGCAGCAGGGCGAGGCCGAAGCCGACCACCATCTGTCCGCCGACCGAAACGATGACGTACTGCGCAGTGGTGGTGAAGCTGCGCCAGATGGCGGGATCGGCCAGCAGCTCGGCATAGTTCTGGAAGCCGACAAACTCGGCCGCCTTGTTCAGCGACACGCGATACTCGGTGAACGAGAAGCCCAGCGAGTAGATCAGCGGAAAGATGTTGAACACGATCAGGAAGATGATCGTCGGCAATATGAAGGCATTGCGGATGGTGAGATCGCTCCACCCGCGCGCGGCCGCACGCGAACCTGAATCGAGCGTCGCAAGAACTGCCACGACACTACCCCCTAAAGCATCGAAGTGAGTGGTGGACCGGGGCGAACCCCGGTCCGGATTGGCAGGCGGCTCAGTTGCCGAGCGTCTTGTTCCAGTCCTCGGCCAAGCCATCGAGGGCAGCCTGGGCCGAACCTTCACCCGTGGTGATGTAGGAGTGGAGGCGATCGTTCATCTGGAACAGCATGTCGGCGAAGACCGGCACGGCCCAGAAGTCCTTGACGATCTTCATGGAGTCCGCGAACGCCTGGTTGTAGGGCGTGGCCTTGAGGAAGCCCTCGGAGTTCAGCACGGCGGCCGAACAGGTGTAGCCACCCAGGTCCGCCCACTTCTGCTGCACGTCATCGCGGATGAACCACTGCAGGAACTTGATCGCCTCTTCCTGGTTCTGCGAGTACGAGATGATCGAGATGCCCTGCCCGCCAAGTGCGGCGTGCTGCGCGCCCGTCGGGCCCGGCGGGTTGGCGAAGTAGCCGGTGTTGGCGGCGTGCGGATTGGTCGACTCGTTGGCCAGCGCGGGGAAGAAGGCGAAGTAGTTCATCGCCATCGCAACGAGACCCTCGGTATAGGCCTGGTTGTTCTCGACGAAGAAGGCCTGCGTCCAGCTCGGCGGGGTGAAGGTGTAGAGCTTGCGATAGGCCTCGAGCGCGGCGACGTTGGACGCCGAGTTGATGATGCCATCGACTTCGTTGGTCTCGTAATTGCCGAGCTCGCCACCCCAGGTGAAGATGGTCTGTTCGACACCCATGGCCATGGCGTCATACGCGGTCTGGGTATAGAGCGCGACGCCGTACTTGTTCTCCTCCGGGCGGGTGAAGAACTCGGCGATGTCGGTCAGTTCCTTGTAGTCCTTGGGAACGCCGAGGTCGTAGCCGTACTTGGCCTTGAAGTTGGCCATTTCGGTCGGATCCTCGAACCAGTCCTTGCGGTAGGCCCAGCCGTTGGCATCGCCTTCGAGCGGCACCGACCAGTACTTGCCGCCATACTGGCTGTAGTACTGCAGGGTGGCCGGCACGAACGACTTGTCGACGCCATTGTCGGTGATGAAGCTCGATAGATCGACATAGTGGCCGCCTTCGGAGGCGGCGCCGAGCCACTGGCTGTCACCCACGACCATGTCGTAGGCATCGCCCTTGGCGTTCAGTTCGGCGAAGGTCTTGGTCTGGAAATCGGACCAGGGCGTGGTCTCGACGGTGACCGTCACGCCGGTTTCGGCGGTGTAGTCGTTGACCAGTTCCTGCAGATAGTTGGCCGGATCCCATTCGGCCCAGAAGATCGTCAGTTCCTGCGCCAGCACGGATGTGCTCGACGCCAGCATCAGGCCAAGACCGGCCAGGATGCCTTTGCTCACAGTGCGCATATGGTCCTCCCTCTCGCGCTCCGACGGCCGCCCCCTTTCGGTATGGCGACCGGAGCCCCTCCTCCTTGCCGGGGGCAAACGGCAGCGAACCAGCCGGGCTCTCCCAAGCCCTTTGCGACCGGTCGTTTTGCTTGCGACGTTGCCTGATATCGAGCGCGACCTCTCCCAAAGTCGCTTGCGCCCGCTGGCTACGGCACCTCCCCCGTTCAGGGGCCGGTTGCGCCTCAAACCCGGAAAAGTCTCCCAACTTTTCCTGGAGGCGCACCGCGGTGCCCGTCGCACATGATCCCTCCCTTGATCGACGTGCGGTACCAGGGACAGGTTCACCCGGTTTGGCACCAGACGTCAAGCTAACATGCTAGCATTTTTGTAAGTCGCCGCGTGCGACTTCACCAATGCTGGCTGAGGCTTAACTAGGTCGCGGCTTCGGCGACGGCGGCGCGTACCAGCGCCGATGCCGCCCAGGTCGCTACTTCTCTCGTCTCGCTGAACTCAAGACCCCACAAGTCTTTGAGAACAATGAGAACTTCTAGCCCGTAGACGAGCGACAGCGCGCGTGCGAGGCGCTGGAACTTGGCTTCCGGCAATTTATTCTTGAGTGGCGCTATCGCCATTTGCAGGATGTCGACACGGTGGCCGCGCTTGAAAGGCGGCTCCTCGCCGAGCGTGCCGGCCTGGCGTTGCGCCCACTGGTCCAGCGACAGTTTCAGGGCCGCCTTGAAGGTTGCCTCGAACTCGGCGACCCGCGGCATGGTGAGCGACAGCAGGTCGAGTACGCGCTGCTCCGGATCGGTGCTGTCGCTGTGCCAGTTGAGGATGGGACCGAGCCCCTCCTCGACCACGGCCTCGACCAGTGCGGCCTGGCTCGGAAAGTAGCGATAGGCCGTGGCGCGCGAGACCTGGGCGGCTTCGGCGACGTCGCTCACCGAAGGCGTCCTGCCCTGCTGCATGAGCGCGATCGCCGTCTCAAGCATCAGCTTCCGCGTTCGGGCGCTGGCGCCGCGCGGCTCGGAGGCAGACGAAACTTCGGTATTTGAGACGTCCATATCGAAATGATACGCACATCTCAAAATGCTTTGCAATGCGACTTGGCCTCTGCCATGACTGCGCCAATAGAGCGCCGGCGGCGAGGGACGGGAGGAGCGTCCATCGCCACGACCAGAGGCGCCGGGAGGGCGCTATGGGGCGCATCTACGTGGTCGGCACGGCCGACACCAAGGGCGAGGAACTGGCCTTTCTCGCCGAGCGGATACGTGCGCTGGGCGGCGATCCGCTGGTGGTGGATGTGGGCACGCGGGCACCAACCATTCCGACCGAGATCGCGGCGACCGAGGTGGCCGGGTTCGGGCCTCCGGGGCTGCGGGACGGCACGGATCGCGGCGTCGCCGTTGCCGGGATGGCGGAGGCGTTCTCGAGGTTTATCATAACACGTGATGATATAGCCGGGATGATCGGTATCGGCGGCGGCGGTGGCACGTCGATCGTCGCGGCAGGCATGCGGAAACTCAGGATCGGCCTGCCGAAACTGATCGTTTCGACGCTCGCGTCGGGTGACGTGTCGCCCTATGTCGGGATCAGCGACATCGTGATGATGCCGTCGGTCACCGACCTCGCGGGGCTCAATCGAATATCACGTGTTATATTATCGAATGCCGCCCAGGCGATCGTGGCGATGAGCAGCGCCCCTCCAGCAGTGGAAGGCACACGTCCGGCGGTCGGGCTTAGCATGTTCGGCGTCACCACCAAGGCGGTGACGCAGATCGTCGAGCGGCTGGGCGCGACAGTGGAGCCACTGGTGTTCCACGCGACCGGCACGGGCGGCAGGACGATGGAGATGCTGGTCGATTCCGGGCTGATCACCGGGGTGCTGGATATCACCACGACCGAGATCTGCGACTACCTCGTGGGTGGCGTCTTGCCGGCGGGGCCGGAGCGGCTCGACGCAATTGCCCGCATGAAGGTGCCTTACGTCGGCTCGGTCGGGGCGTGCGACATGGTCAACTTCTGGGCGCGCAGCACCGTGCCCGAGCGCTTTGCCGAGCGGAAATTCTATCAGCACAACGACAATGTGACGCTGATGCGTACGACACCCGACGAATGCCGGGCGGTGGGCGAATGGATCGGCGGCAAGCTGAACCTCTGCGAGGGGCCGGTACGGTTCCTGATCCCGCAGCGCGGCGTCTCGGCCATCGACATCGAGGGCGCGCCGTTCTGGTCGCCGGAGGCGGATGGCGAGCTGTTCGACGCGATCGAGCGGACGGTGCAGTGGACGGACAAGCGGCGGCTGAGCAAGCTGGACTGCCATATCAACGACCCCGAGTTCGCGGCTGCGGCCGCCTCGGCCTTTCTCGACATCGCGGCATAGGAGGCCCCATGGCGGCGATCGCACGCGCAACCATCCTCAGCAAATTCCACGACATGGTGGCGCGTGGCCAACCGATCGTCGGCGGCGGGGCGGGCACGGGCATTTCGGCGAAGGCCGAGGAAGCCGGCGGCATCGACCTGATCATCATCTACAATTCGGGGCGCTATCGCATGGCGGGCCGCGGCTCGGCGGCGGGGCTGCTCGCGTACGGAAATGCCAACGAGATCGTCAAGGACATGGCACGCGAGGTGCTGCCGGTGGTGAAGCGCACCCCGGTGCTGGCGGGCGTGAACGGCACCGACCCGTTCCTCTTGATGCCGCAATTCCTCAGCGAACTCAAAGCCATGGGCTTTTCGGGGGTGCAGAATTTCCCGACCATCGGATTGTTCGATGGGGTGATGCGGGTCAGCTTCGAGGAGACCGGCATGGGTTATGGGCTCGAGGTCGACATGATCGCCGAAGCGCGCCGGCAGGACCTGCTGACGACGCCCTATGTGTTCAACACCGATGAGGCGAAGGCCATGGCGGGCGTGGGGGCAGACATCGTAGTGGCGCATATGGGGGTGACGACCGGCGGGGCGATCGGGGCGACGGCGGCGAAGTCGCTGGACCAGTGCTGCGCCGAGATCGAGGCGATCGCGGCGGCGGCCAAGTCGGTGAAGCCGGACGTGATCGTCCTCTGCCATGGCGGGCCGATCGCCATGCCGGCGGATGCGAAATACGTGCTCGACCGGGTGAAGGGTTGCCACGGGTTCTATGGTGCGAGCTCGATGGAGCGGCTGCCGGTGGAAGTGGCCATAAAGGCGCAGGTCGAGGGGTTCAAGGGGTTGAGGACGGGGGGTTAGTGCGTTTGGCGCCCCTCACCCCGGCCCTCTCCCCAGAGGGGCGAGGGGGCGGTGTGGCGCCGCTGGTGCATGCTGCGTCCCCTCTCCCCGCCGGGGAGAGGGTTAGGGTGAGGGGAAGGTCGGAGGAGGAACACATGGCCGAGAACAATTTTGTCTATCCGCGCGATGTCAGCGCGTTCGGGTTCGACTGGGGGAAGCTGGCGCTGACGGTGGCGCCGGAGGTGAACGGGGCGCGGCGGTTCAGTGGCGGGGTGGTGGATCTGCCGCCGGGACAGGGCCATAGCCGGCACAACCATCCGGGCGCCGAGGAGATCATCTTCGTGATTTCCGGCAACGGGCAACAGATGGTCGAGACGCCCGACGGCGTGCCGGAAGTGCGCGAGGTCGGGCCGGGCTGTACCGTGTTCGTGCCGGAGAGCCGATTCCATTCGACGCTCAATACCGGCAGCGGACCGATGCAGCTTTTCGTCGTCTATTCGCCGGCCGGGCCGGAACTCGGGCTGCGCGACCTGCCGGATTTCCGGCTGTTGCCTAAGGGAAGCTGAGCGCTGTTTCTACTTCCAAGTAACGATCCGACGCTTTACCCTTGGACAGGTGGCGCAGGCGCCGCCTAGGACGCGGGAATGGATCAGGTTTTGTCGCGCCGCCTCGCTGCGGTGCTGTGCGCAGACATAGCTGGGTACAGTGCCCTGGTCAGCGCCGACGAATCGGGTGCGATCGCGGCGTTGAAAGGTCACCAGAACGCGGTGATCGAGGTGCTGACACGCCATGGCGGCCGCGTCGTCGATCTGGCGGGCGATGGGCTCGTCGCCGAATTTTCCAGCACTGTTTCCGCGGTCGAGGCCGGGCTTGCCATGCAGGCGGTGATGGCCGAGCGCAACGCGCCGGTGCCGGAAGGCAAGCGCATGCTGTTCCGCGTCGGCATCAACCAGGGCGACGTGGTGCATGACGAGCGCCACATCTATGGCGACGGCATCAATATCGCGGCGCGGCTGCAGACCATCGCGGAGCCGGGTGGCGTCTACGTTTCGGGCAAGGTGCACGAGGAAGTGCGCGACCGGATGAAGGCGACGTTCAAGGACCTGGGCGACAAGCGGCTCAAGAACATCGCCCGGCCGGTCCGCGTGTTCGAAGTGATGACAGGAGCGCCGCGGCGCACCCGGGCGCCTGACGGCGTGACCGTCGAACCACGCAAGCCTTCGGTCGCGGTGCTGCCCTTCGACAATATGGGCGGCAATGACGAGCAGGAGTATTTCGCCGACGGGGTGGTCGAGGACATCATCACGGCGCTCTCGCGCTTCAAGGAATTCGCGGTCATCGCCCGCAATTCGAGCTTCGTCTACAAGGGCCGCGCGGTCGATGTGCGCGAGGTGTCGCGCGAGCTGGGGGTGCGCTACCTGCTCGAGGGCAGCGTGCGCAAGGCGGGGACGCGGCTCCGCATCACGGCACAGCTGATCGATGCCGCGACGGGCGCGCACCTGTGGGCCGACAAGTTCGACGGCTCGCTCGAGGATGTGTTCGATTTCCAGGATCGGATCACGGCGACCGTCGCCTCGATCGTCGAGCCGGCGATCCGCTGGGCCGAGATCGAGCGATCGCGGCGCGAGCGGCCGGACAGCGTCGAAGGCTACGATCTCTACCTGCGCGCGCTGCCGATGCACCTGTCGCAGACCGAGAGCGCCAATGCCGAGGCGATCTCGCTGCTGCTGCGCGCCATCGAGCTCGAGCCGCACAACCCGACCTATCTCGTCTACGCAGGCAACGCGATGCTGCATCGGGCGTCACAAGGTTGGCCGGAGATCGGGCTCGACGAGGCGCAGCACGGGATCGAGCTTGTGGAGCGGGCGCTTGCGCATGCGCGCGACGACGCGGTGATCCTCAGCCTCTGCTCGATGATGCTGATCCACAACCTCAAGGACTATGATCGGGGGCTGGAGCTGAGCCGCCGTTCGGTGAAGCTCAATCCGAACAACCTGAGCGTGACGATGTTCGCCGGGATCGCGCAGCTGCACCTGGGCAGCCTCGATGACGCGGTTGCCTATTCCGAGCACGCCATCCGGCTGTCGCCGGCGGTCGATGGCTCGTACTGGCCGCTCACCGCGATCAGCCACGTGCACATGATCCGCGGCGAGTACGAGGAAGCGATCGCCTGGGCCAAGCGCTCGATCTCGTCCAACCCGAGCTTTGTGTGCACTTACTGGATGCTGGCGGCTGCGAATGCGCATCTGGGCCGGCTGGATGAAGCCAGGCGCCATGTGGCGGCGCTGAAGCGGCTGGCGCCCGAGAGCACGGTTCGGCTGATCTGGGCCGGGCAGCCGCAGAAGGACCCGACGAGATTGGCGGCAATCCTCGACGGACTGAGGCTGGCGGGGTTGCCGGAGGAGTAAGACGGCGCCGGTGTGGTGGTCCTAGCCAGCCGGTGCTTGCGGTCGCCCCCTCCACCAGCTTCGCTGGTCCCCCTCCCCCGCTTCGCAGGGAGGATCAAGAGGCCCCAAGCTTCATCGAACTGTCACACTAGCTTCACATCGCGCAGGCAGGCACGCTGCAATTGTGAGCAGGAGTGGCACCGATGGATGACGCACGCACGGCCGAGGAGATGGAGCGCATCAAGCAGGCCATCGCCGACGATTTCGACGAAGAGCTCGAAATGCAGATGGAGGACGACCGGCTCGACGAGCTGGTGGCCGAGGGCATGTCCGGCCCGGCCGAGGAAACGCTGGACCGGAAGATCTACTTCCGCGAGCTGTTCCGGCTGCAGCATGAGTTGGTGAAGCTGCAGGACTGGGTGCAGTACAAGAAGCTCAAGATGCTGGTCATCTTCGAAGGGCGCGATTCCGCCGGCAAGGGCGGGGCGATCAAGCGCGTGACGCAGCGGCTCAACCCGCGTACGTGCCGCGTCGTGGCGCTGCCGGCTCCCACCCAGAAAGAGCAGGGCCAGTGGTACTTCCAGCGCTACATCCAGCACCTGCCGTCGGCCGGTGAAATGGTGCTGTTCGATCGCAGCTGGTACAACCGGGCCGGCGTCGAGCGGGTGATGGGCTTCTGCAATCCCGAGCAGCTCAGCGAGTTCTTCGACACCGTGCCGGATTTCGAGCGCATGCTCGTCCGCTCGGGCATCATCCTCGTCAAATACTGGTTCTCGATCACCGACGAGGAGCAGGAATTCCGCTTCAAGATGCGCATCCACGATCCGCTGAAGCAGTGGAAGCTCTCGCCGATGGACCTCGAGAGCCGGGTGCACTGGGAAGACTATACCCGCGCCAAGGAAGAAATGTTCGACCGAACCCACACTGCCGAAGCACCGTGGTGGGTGGTGCAGGCGGTCGACAAGAAACGGGCGCGGCTGAACATGATCTCGCACCTCCTCAGCCAGGTGGAATATGGCGAGGTGCCGAAGGAAGAGATCCAGCTGCCGCCGCGCGTGCGCAATCCGGACTATGTGCGCCATGCAGTGCCGCCGGAACTGTATGTGCCGGAGAAGTACTAGGTCGGGCGTCGCGCCCTGGGCCACCCCCCACCCTGTCCCCTCCCCGCAAGGGGGGAGGTGACCTGCGCTCACAAATATTCGTAACGCACCCGCGGTAGTGTGAGGGTCTCCCTCCCCCTTGCGGGGAGGGGATAGGGGTGGGGGTTCCTTGAGCACCACTGCCTGAGGCTCATTGGAGTTATGCACTCCTGACAATGTGAGGACGGGAATGACCATGCAAGACTACGACTCGGGGGATAGTCTCATGGACAAGTACGATCTCATCGTCATCGGTTCGGGGCCGGCCGGTCGCCGGGCTGCGATCCAGGCGGCCAAGCTCGGCAAATCCGTGCTGGTGGTCGAGAACCGGCTGCGTGTCGGTGGCGTGTCGGTGCATACGGGCACCATTCCCTCCAAGACCCTGCGCGAGACGGTGCTGAACCTTTCGGGCTGGCGCGAACGCGGGTTCTACGGGCTCGCCTATCGGGTCAAGAAGGACATCGAGGGCAAGGATCTCGGCGCGCGGCTGCGGATGACGCTGGATCACGAGATCGACGTGTTGGAGCACCAATTCGCCCGCAATGGCGTACGCACCGTGGCCGGCAAGGCGCGGTTCGTTGATCCGCACTCAATAGCGGTGAAGAATGGCGGCGATGGCGAGTACAAGTTCGGCTTCGAGAACGCGGTGATTGCGGTGGGCACGGCGCCCTACCGGCCCAAGCACATCCCGTTCAACGAGACCAGCGTGTTCGACAGCGACAATGTCGCCGCCGATCCGCGCGTGCCCAAGAGCCTGACGGTGGTGGGTGCCGGCGTGATCGGGCTCGAGTACGCGACGATCTTTTCGGCCATGGACGTGCCGGTGACGCTGGTCGAGCCGCGCGAGCAGTTTCTCGAATTCATCGATCGCGAGATTATCGAGGAGTTCGTGCATGAGCTCCGCAAGCGCGGCATGCAGTTGCGGCTCGGGGTGAAGGTCGATGCGGTGGAGCTCGACAACCAGGGCTGGACGGTGTCGACGCTGAGCGACGGCCGGCGCATCCGTACCGAGATGCTTCTCTACGCAGCGGGCCGCGTCGGCGCCACGGCAGGGCTCGGGCTCGAAACCTGCGGGCTCGAAGCGGACGATCGCGGGCGGCTGAAGGTCGACCCCAAGACGTTCCAGACGACGCAGCCGAACATCTATGCGGCCGGCGACGTGATCGGCTTTCCTTCGCTCGCTTCGACGGCGATGGAACAGGGCCGGATCGCGGCGTGCCACGCCTTCGGCGCGCCAATGCCCCCAGCGCCTGAATATTTCCCCTATGGCATCTATGCCGTGCCGGAGATTTCGACCGTCGGGCTGACCGAGGCCGAGGTGAAGGCCAAGAACATCCCGTACGAATGCGGCATCGCGCGCTTCCGCGAGACGTCGCGCGGCCACATCATGGGGCTGCAGGGCGGAATGATGAAGCTGATCTTCTCGCTGAAGACGCGGCGGCTGCTCGGCGCACACATCATCGGCGAGGGCGCGACCGAGCTGATCCATATCGGCCAGGCGGTGCTCAACCTCAAAGGCACGGTCGACTACTTCGTCGAGAACGCCTTCAACTATCCGACGCTCGCCGAGGCCTACAAGATCGCCGCGCTCGATGCGTTCAACCGCATGCCGCGGCGGGAAATCGATGGCGGCCCGCCGACGGTGAACTGAAGGGCGGATGTCGAAATTCGGAATTCGGAGGTCGGGTAGCGACTTCCGACCTCCCAACTCCGACTTCCGCTTCTACGGCGTTACCGCCGGAGCCGGGGCCAGTGGCGCGTCGTGCGGGTGGTCCGGGTCGAAGGTGTGGGTCGACATGTTCTCGGGCATGCGGCCGTCGGCGCCGTAGAGCACCAGGTGCAGGCCCCAGTAGCCGAGACTGAAGATCACCAGCGCCGATGCGAGGACGATCGGCACGTTGGCCAATGCGTTGCGCACCTTGGGCAGGAAATGCAGCTCGCGCGTCGGATCGACGGCGATGGCTACGATGATCGCCATGATCAGCGCATGGCCGACGAGGTCGACCCGGCCGAACGGCCAGACGGCGGCGTTGAAGATGACGAAGAGCGCGATGGCCGAAAGCCGGCGGACCAGCGGTGTCCAGAGCAGGCCGAAGCCGAGCGTGAACTCGGCGACGCCGGCCATGGGGATGAACACATCGCGCGGCAGGCCGAAGGTGAGGAAGGGCTTTTCCTCGACCAGCGGCCAGAACCATTCGGGATAGGCGAACTTTTCGAGGCTCGACCACATGAGCGCGATGGCAACGCCCCAGCGCAATACCTCGAAGCGATGCTTGCGCCAATTCTCGTTGCTGGAGGACGCGAGCACCAAATAGAGCGCGACCGAGACGCCGAGCGCAAGATAGTCGAGCAGGTGGAAGAAGTCGTATTCGCGCAGCGCGAGGATCCAGAGCAGGATTATGCCCGCCGCCGAGAGCGGCATGGTGCGCTTCCAGAAGATGCCGAAGGCGATCAGCAGTTGCAGCCAGGACACCCATTCGGCCGGGGTCTTGAGATCGGGCGTGAGGTAGACGCCGCCCACCGCGAAGATGGCGACAAAGAAGGCGCCGACGACGCAGCGGACGAAATCGTCGAGCCGGGTCCAGAGCGGGCCGGTGACGGTGTCGAGGCCCTTGAGCACGGCCTCGCCGAAGGGGCCCTGCTCGATGAAGCGGGTAGCGAGGAAGAAGGCGAGGACGAGCAGGATCGCGACCCAGAACCAGAGGTCGGTCAGCGTGTTGACGATCGGGGCCGGCGGCGCGCCGACGATATAGGGCGCGAACCATTTCACATGCGCCTCGGCGGGCGTCGCCAACAGCACGGGAAGCACGGCGGCGATGGGCGCGAACGTGCGGCTGCGCCGGAGCGATGAGCGGAACATCAGAGGCCTCGTGGAAATTTGACGCGGTAGAGGCAGGCTGAAACGGCGCTCACAATAGCGTTACCAGCAGGGCGGACAAGCCGTCGCGAAGGGGGCCAGTTGGACAATCGGCTCGCTACTGACGCGGGCTTCCAGCCGGATGACATCGGGCGTGGATGGAAGTATGGGTTTCGTCCCCAATTCGCGAAGGTTTTCCAATGGCTGAGGGCAAGAACCCCATCGATCCCGTCAAACTCGACCGCCTGGCGGAGGTCGCGATCAAGGTGGGCCTCAGGCTCGAGCCGGGCCAGGACCTGGTGCTGACGGCGCCGATGTCGGCGCTGCCGCTGGTGCGCAAGATCACCGAGCACGCCTACAAGGCCGGCGCCGGGATCGTGCAGACGATCTTTGCAGACGAGGAAATCACCCTCAACCGCTACCGCTATGCCAATGATGCGAGCTTCGACAAGGCGCCGGGCTGGCTGTTCGAGGGCATGGCCAAGGCGTTCGAGGGCAATGCGGCGCGCCTCGCCATTTCGGGTGACAACCCGATGATGCTGAGCCAGCAGGACCCGGCCAAGGTGGCGCGCGCCAACCGCGCGACGTCGATGGCCTATCGCCCGGCGCTCGAAAAGATCACCGGCTTCGACATCAACTGGAACATCGTCTCCTACCCCAACCCGGCCTGGGCCAAGCTGGTGTTTCCCGACGACAGCGAGGAAGTGGCGATCGGCAAGCTCGCCGAGGCGATCTTTGCGGCGAGCCGCGTCGATCGCGAGGACCCGATCTCGGAATGGCACGCGCATAACGCCAAGCTGAAGGAGCGCTGGACCTGGCTGAATGGCCAGCAGTTCGCCTCGCTGCACTACACGGGGCCGGGTACCGACCTCACGATCGGGCTGGCGGACGAGCATCGCTGGAAGGGCGGCGCGTCGGAGGCCAAGAACGGCATCACCTGCAACCCGAACATTCCGACCGAGGAAGTGTTCACCACCCCGCACAGCCAGCGCGTTTCGGGCTATGTGCGCTCGACCAAGCCGCTGAGCCATAACGGCACGCTGATCGACGAGATCCAGGTGAAGTTCGAGGGCGGTAGGATCGTCGAAGCGAAGGCATCGAAGGGCGAGGCGGTGCTGCTCAAGGTGCTGGACACCGACGAGGGCTCGCGCCGGCTCGGCGAAGTGGCGCTGGTGCCGCATAGTTCGCCGATCAGCAAGTCGGGCATCCTGTTCTACAACACGCTGTTCGATGAAAACGCGGCAAGCCACATCGCGCTCGGCCAGTGCTATGCCGACTGCTTCATCAACGGCACCAAGATGACGCCAGATGAAATCGCGGCGCGCGGCGGCAACAAGAGCCTGATCCACATCGACTGGATGATCGGCTCGGATCAGATCGACATCGATGGCATCAAGCCCGATGGCAGCAAAGTGCCGGTGATGCGCAAGGGCGAATGGGCGTGAAGTAACGGGCAGAACTGAGACTTCGGCTCAGCTTGCCTTAACCATTGCTGCAATTGTCAGATCGCCGCGTTGGCTCAAAACGCGGCGATTAATCTTTTAAATGTCGGGCGACCTTAGCATCGGGCACAGGACCGAGGAACTTATGGTCAACGGACAGGATCGGCGCGGGGGCATGTCCCGCAGCCCGGCAGAGGCTGCGTCCGAGATGCTGCGCCAAATCGGTGATGCGACCGGCATCTCGGTGTGGCGCTGGGACGCGAAATCCGACCGGGCCCGGCACGAACGCTTCGATGGCAGCGAACCGATCGAGCTGCCGCTGCGGCAGATCCTGAAACTCATAAGCCCTGACGACCGCAAGAAGATGCGCCGCCGATTGCGGGCCGCGGTCCGCTCGGGACGATCGGGCTCCTTCCAGTTCAGCACGACATCGCCGCATGGCGGGCTGCATTATTTCACCGCGACCCACGTCTCGCTCGGCCCGGATATCCTGCAGGTCATCGTGCAGGACGTGACGCGGGCGCATCGCGCCGAGCAGGCGCTGCGCGAAAGCGAAGATCACCACCGGCACGCCATCGCGCTCAATCCGGAAGTGCCATGGCTTGCCGATGCGGACGGCAACATCATCGAGTTCGGTCCGCGCTGGCTGGAACTCGTCGACCTCGATACGCAGGGAACGCTCGGTCAGGGCTGGGCCAGCGCGCTCCACCCCGACGATATGACCGCCACGATACGGAGCTGGCAGAACTCGATCGAGGCCGGCACGCCGGTGGATATCGAGTATCGGTTGCGCCTCAAGAGCGGGGAATACCGCTGGATGCGAGCCCGCGCATCGGCGCGTCGCGACGAAAACGGTGCTATCGTCCGCTGGTACGGCACGCTCGAGGACATCCACGATCGGAAGATTGCCGAAGCTGCGCTGCGCGAGAGCGAGGCGTTCGCGCGATCGATCCTAGAGGCGAGCGCCATGGCGATCGAGGTGCTCGACCTCGACGGGCGACTGATCTTCATGAACGGACCGGGCGTGCGCATCATGGAGGTCGAGGATTTTTCGACCATCAAGGGCGCGCCGTTCGAGCGGTTCTGGCCGGACGAGGCAAAGCACAGCGTGCGCGACGCCATTGCTCGCGCCCGCAGCGGCGAGACCGTGCGACAGACCCTGTTCGGGCCGACGGCCAAGGGCCGGCCGAGCTGGTGGGACATCGCGATCTCCCCGATCTTCAACGACAATGGCGAGGTTACCCGGCTGCTGGCGCTCTCCAGCGACGTGACGGAGGCCAAGCGCAACGAAGCCGAGATTGCCTATCTCGCGCACCATGACAACCTGACCGGGCTGCCCAACCGGATGCATTTCCAGAAGCGACTGACCGAGTTGCTGGAGCGGCTGGGCGGCGATCGACTGGCGGTGCTGTCGATCGACCTCGACGACTTCAAGCTGGTCAACGATACGCTGGGGCACGAGGCCGGCGATGCACTGCTGCGCGCGGTGGCCGGCCGGCTCAAATCGTTCTCCAAGCAGACCGAACTGCTCGCACGCCTGGGCGGTGACGAGTTCGCCGCGCTGGTGCGGCTCAAGGGCGATGGCGATGCGGCCGAGCTGGCGCAGGGGATTCTCGCCACGATGGTGCGTCCGTTCTCGCTCGATGGCGAGAATATCGGCATCGGCGCCAGCATCGGCATTGCCGTGGCGCCACGCGACGGGCACACGGCCGAGAGCCTGATGCATGCGGCCGACGTGGCGCTCTACCGGGTCAAAGGCCAGAAGGGTCGCGACTATCGCTACTTCGAGCCGGCGATGGATGAAGCGCTGCGGCAGCGGCGCGAGATGAAGCGCGATCTTGCCCTGGCGTTGAGCCGCGATGAATTCCACCTCGTCTACCAGCCCCAGGTCGATATCGATGCCAAGCACCTGGTCGGGTTCGAAGCGCTGCTGCGCTGGCGCTCGCCGACGCACGGGGACGTGTCGCCCATGGTGTTCGTGCCGCTGGCGGAGGAGAGCGGGCTGATCGAACAGATCGGCGCCTATGTACTGCGCCAGGCCTGCATCGACGCCACCAAGTGGCCGAGCTCGATGTCGCTGGCAGTGAACCTGTCGGCCGTGCAGTTCCGCAACCGCGGCGCGCTGGTGGCGGTGACGCAGGCACTGGTCGAATCCGGCCTCGCGGCGGAGCGCCTGGAGGTCGAGATCACCGAGTCCGTGCTGCTCGACGAAAGCGTCGAGGCGATTGCCATGCTGGAAGAGTTCCACCGCATGGGCATCCGCGTGGCGCTGGACGATTTCGGTACCGGCTACTCGTCGCTGAGCTATCTGCGCCGCTTCCCGTTCGACAAGATCAAGATCGACCGCTCGTTCATCACCGACCTGCCCCGCTCGGAGGAATCGACGGCGATCGTACGCGCCATCGTGGGGCTGGGACGATCGCTGAAAGCACGGGTGATCGCCGAAGGGGTGGAGACCTGGGAGCAGCTGCTGATGCTGAGCGCCGAGGGGTGCCACGAAGCGCAGGGGTACCTGTTCAGCCATCCGTTGCCGCAGAGCCGGGCGCGGGCGCTGGCGCGCACCGGCTTCGGGAACCAGGAGCTGCCGGGAATCCGGCGACGCCAGGCCTGAGCTACCAACTATTGCTTAACCATGCGGGACTAGTCTTCGGCCACATTGCACAAAGCATAGCGTCATGTTCGACAAGCAAATCATTGCTGTCCCACTCGAGTCACTGGCAATAAGCGAGCCGGCACCGGCAGTCGCCGATCCTGATCGGATGGCGCAACTTATTGAACAACATGAAGGTTTCGGCTCGTGGAAGATCGTCTTCCCGGGCACGGTGGTGCTGTCGGACACGGCGGCAGGCATCTACGGCATCGAGGCCGACGGCAATGTGCCGCTCGAGCAGATGGTCAAGCTCTACCTCGCCGAAGATCGCGGCAAGCTGCTGACGATGATTGCGCAAGCGCTGCAGGATCGACGCGGCTTCCGCTGCCGGCTACGCATCGAGCGCCGTGACGGTGAGCTGCGTGTCGTCGAGACGATCGCGGACCTGCGTATCCGCGACGGTCGGGTCACCGAGCTGTTCGGGCTGAGCAAGGACGTGACGGCCGACATGGAGCGCGAACTCGCCGTGCAGAGCCGGCTGCAGATCGTGCACGACCTCGTCGGCGACATGCCGATCCCCATCGTCATGCTCGACGACAAGCTGCGCGTGCTGGACTGCTCGATCCACTGGCTGAAGGCGCATCGCCTGGTCGAGCGGCGCGAGGCCGTGGGCAAGACGCTGCAGCAGCTGTTTCCCGAGATGGGTCCGGAGCAGCTTGGCGAGTATGACGCGGCGCTCAAGGGCCAGACGGTGAAGACGCGCCGCACGTTCACCAGCCCAACCACGGGGCAGGCCGTGCAGTTTGCCACGGTGATCACGCCCTGGTTTCTCGCCGAGCGCAAGGTGGGTGGTATCACCATCACCATTGGCTGGTCGGAGATCGCGACGGTGAAGGGCGCAGCGGCGGCCCCCCAGGCGGTCGAGGATTTCGACGGCTCGCTGCTCGATATGCTGAAGGCGGTTACCTGAGGCACTACAAGGGTGCCTGCCGGTCTTGCGGCGCCATCGATTTTCACCGATTGAACGCGGCATGAGCCTCGTGCCGCTTCCCATCGACGATGCCCTGCCCGCCCTGCTCGCGGCGCTGGCGGCCGGGCCGTATGCCGTGCTGGTGGCGCCACCCGGCGCGGGCAAGACGACGCGCGTGCCGCTGGCACTGCTCGATGCGCCGTGGCGCGGCGACGGCCGGATCGTGATGCTGGAGCCGCGGCGGCTGGCGGCGCGGGCGGCGGCGCGACGGATGGCGCAGACGCTCGGGCAAGAGGTTGGCGGGACGGTCGGCTACCGGGTGCGGCTCGACGCGAAGGTGACGGCGAAGACGCGGATTGAGGTGGTGACGGAGGGCGTGTTCACCCGGATGATCCTCGATGATCCCGAGCTGAGCGGCATTGCCGCGGTGATCTTCGACGAGTTCCACGAGCGCAGTCTCGATGCCGATCTCGGCTTGGCTTTGGCACTCGATGCGGGGGCGCTGCGCGACGATCTCAGGCTGCTGGTCATGTCGGCGACGATCGATGGCGCGCGGGTCGCGGCGCTGCTCGACGATGCGCCGGTGGTGACGTCGGAGGGGCGGGCGTTTCCGGTCGAGACGATCTGGCGCGACCGCGATCCGCTGCAGAAGATCGAGGACCAGGTGGCGAGCGTGGTGCTGGAAGCGCTGCGGGACCAGCCCGGCTCGGCACTGGTGTTCCTGCCCGGGCAGGCGGAAATCTCGCGGGTGGCGGAGCGGCTCGGTGGCCGCGTTCCCAGCGATGTCGACATAGCGCCGCTGTATGGCCAGCTGACGCCGGAACAGCAGGATCGCGCTGTGCAGCCGGCCCCGAGGGGGCGGCGCAAGGTGGTGCTGGCGACCTCGATTGCGGAAACCTCGCTGACCATCGAGGGGGTGCGGATCGTCGTCGATTCTGGGCTGCGACGGGCTCCGGCTTACGAGCCGGCGACCGGGCTCACGGTGCTCGAAACGCGAAAGGTGTCGCGGGCGGCTGCCGACCAGCGGCGGGGCCGCGCGGGGCGTGTCGAGCCGGGCGTCTGCTATCGGCTCTGGGCCGAGGGACAGCATGCGGCGCTCGCGGCTTTCGATGCGCCGGAAATGCTGGAGGCGGACCTGTCGGGGCTGGCGCTCGACCTTGCCGGCTGGGGTGTCACCGATCCGGGCCAGCTGCGCTTCCTCGATCCGCCGCCGGGGCCGGCGTGGACTGAGGCGGTGGGGCTGCTGCGCGGGCTCGAGGCGCTCGATGCCGAGGGCCGGATCACGGCCGAGGGCAAGGCGCTCGGGCGGATGCCGCTCCATCCGCGGCTCGCCCACATGATCCATCGCGCTGCCGAAGAGGACGACGCCCTGACGGCGGCGGAACTCGCAGTGCTGCTCGGCGAGCGCGGGCTCGGTGGCGATGGCACGGACCTGACGCACCGGCTCGAGCGGTTTTCGCGCGAGCGCGGCAAGCGGGCCGACGAAGCGCGCGGCCTCGCCCGACGCTGGGCGCAGATGGTCGGCAATACCGGCACTGGCGGCGAGGCAGGCCGGCACCTCGCGCGCGCCTACCCGGACCGGGTGGCGCAGCAGGTCGGGGCGCGCGGACGGTTCCGGCTCGCCAATGGCCGGCAGGCGAGCGTCGAGGAGACTGATGCACTAGCGGCTGCGCCCTATCTCGTGGTGGCCGACGTGACCGGGGCGGCGGCGACGGGGCGGATACGCTCGGCGGTGGCGATCGAGCGGGCTACGGTGGAAGAGCTGTTTGCCGGCCAGATCGTCGATGAAACGGTCATGGCGTTCGACCGGGGCTCGAAGAGTGTTCGCGCGCGGCGGGTGCGGCGGCTGGGCGCGCTGCGGCTGGACGAGGCGCCAGTCGCGATTGCCGATCCGGAGGCGGCGGCCCGCGCGCTGGCGGAGGGCATTGCCGGGCTCGGCATCGGCCAATTGCCGTGGACGAAGGATCAGACGGCGCTGCGCGAGCGGGCGAGCTACCTGCGCGGCGCCGTCGGCGAGGACTGGCCGGACCTGTCGGACGCGGCGCTGGCGGCAGATACGGGCTGGCTCTTGCCGACGATCACCGGCAAGACGGCGCTGGCGGAGATCACAGCCGACGACCTCGCCGGTGCGCTCGACGGGCTGCTGCCGTGGGCGAGGCGGCAAGAGATGGAGCGGCTGCTGCCGTCGCATTTCGACGCGCCGTCGGGCTCGCGCCTGCCGATCGACTATGGCGCTGAGAACGGGCCGGCGCTGGAAGTGCGGGTGCAGGAATTGTTCGGGCTCGACCGGCATCCGAGCGTTGCGGGCGGCAAGGTGCCGCTGCTGCTGGTGCTGCTCAGCCCCGCGCACCGGCCCATCCAGACGACCCGTGATCTGCCCGGCTTTTGGCGCGGTAGCTGGAAGGATGTGGCCAAGGATTTGAAGGGGCGATATCCACGGCACTACTGGCCGGAGAATCCGCTGGAGGCGGCGGCGACCGCGAGGGCGAAGCCAAGGGGGACGTAAATCAAGAGGCTCGAACGCTAGTACTCGGAAGACCCGTCGTCCGAGAATCTCTTATTGGGATAATAGTGCTTCTTGATATCTCTCAGCTCATAAAACAGCGTGCCGTGTATTCCGACGACATCCGCCTTGTTGATCCTTCGCCCCCAAAGCGGAGCCAGGATCTTTCCGGCGGCGTCTTCGCCAACCCTCTCAATGAAATCCTCGATGAACTCGATATCGGCGCCGTCGGGAAAAATCAGCGCAAACTGCTCGTCGGTTGCTGCGTAGATGTTGTAGGCCGCATTGATCGCGCCATCGATCACCTGGATATTTTTCACTACGCTGCCCCCGACGTCCACCGAGACACGCTCTATACGCGGCGACGCGCATGGAGAGGAAGGCGGTTCTACCGGCCCGCCGCCTTCAGCACGGCCAGAAACTCCGCGCCGTAGCGCTTGAGCTTGCTTTCACCGACGCCCGAGATGGTCGCGAGTTCGGCCATGGTCTGGGGGCGGTCCATCGCCATTTCGCGCAGGGTGGTGTCGTGGAACACGACGTAGGGCGGCACGCCCTGCGACTTGGCGAGGCTGGCGCGTTCGGCGCGCAGGGCGTCGAACAGGGCCTGGGCCGGGCCGGGGAGTGCCACGGCGTTCTGCAGCGAGCGGCGGGTTTCGGCGGCGCGGCGCGGGCGGTCGCGGCGGAGGGTGACCTTGCGCTCGTGCTTGAACACTTCGCGGCTGCCTTCGCCGAGGTGTAGCGCGCCGAAGCTGTGGTCGACGGTGAGCAGCCCCATGGCCGTGAGCTGGCGGATCACCGATTGCCACGAGCGCTGGTCCAGGTCCTTGCCTTGCCCGAACACTGGCTGGCTCTCATGGCCGAACTGGGTGACCTTGTCGGTCACCTTGCCGAGCAGGACATCGACGATGTGACCGGAGCCGAAGCGCTGGCCGGTGCGATAGACTGCGGCCATGGCCTTGATGGCGACTTCGGACCCGTCCCAGGTTTCGACCGGCGACAGGCAGGTATCGCAATTGCCGCAGCCGCCGGCGTGGCTCTCGCCGAAATGCGCGAGGATGGCCTTGCGCCGGCAGTCTGGCGTTTCGCACAGCGCCAGCAGCGCGGTGAGCTTGTTGCGCTCGACGCGCTTCACTTCGTCGGGGGCATTGCCCTCGTCGATCATGCGGCGGCGCTGGGCGACATCGGACATGCCGAAACACATCCAGGCTTCGGCGGGCAGGCCGTCGCGCCCGGCACGCCCGGTCTCCTGGTAATAGGCCTCGATGCTCGACGGCAGGTCCATGTGGGCGACGTAACGCACGTCGGGCTTGTCGATGCCCATGCCGAAGGCGACGGTGGCGACGAGGCAGAGGGAGTCTTCCCTAAGGAAGGCATCCTGATTGGCGGCGCGATCGCGGGCGTTCATGCCGGCATGATAGGGAAGCGCCCTGATGCCCTGCTTGTTGAGCCACTCGGCGGTGGTGTCGACCTTCGCGCGGCTGAGGCAATAGACGATGCCGGAATTGCCGGTATGGCGGGCGAGGAAGCTCTTGAGCTGCGCCCGGGCATTGTCGCGTTCGACTATCGAGTAGCTGATGTTCGGCCGGTCGAAGCTGGTGGTAAAGACGCGGGCCTCGCCGAGCCCGAGACGCTCGATGATGTCCTCGCGCGTCGTGGGATCGGCGGTGGCGGTCAGTGCGATGCGCGGCACGCCGGGATAGTCGGCGGCGAGGTTGGTGAGCTCACGATATTCGGGGCGGAAGTCGTGGCCCCACTGGCTGACGCAATGCGCCTCGTCGATGGCGATCAGCGCGATCTTGACGCCCTGCATCATCGACTTGAAGCCGGGGAGCACGATGCGCTCCGGGGCGACATAGAGGAGGTCGAGCTTGCCGGACTTGAGGTCGCGGAAGGTCTTCGAGGACTCTTCGGACGAGATCGAGGAGTTGAGGGTCGCCGCGTTGACGCCGGCCTGGCGCAGGGCCTCGACCTGATCGCGCATCAGCGCGATGAGCGGGGAGACGACGATGCCGACGCCCTGCCGGGCCAGCGCCGGCACCTGGTAGCACATCGACTTGCCGGCGCCGGTGGGGAACAGCACCACGGCGTCGCCGCCGCCGGAGACATGGCGCACGACATCTTCCTGCTGGCCCCGGAAATGGGCGTGGCCGAACACCGTGCGGAGGATCTCCGCCGGGTCCTGCGGGGGCGTGTCGAACAGCGACTCAAGCATGCGGCATAGATTCGGCGGGCCGGGGGTGGGGTCAAGGGCTTGTTGGGAATTTGAGGAGGTCGGGGCCACCAAGTCGGCTGTCATCCCTGCGAAGGCAGGGATCCATCTCTCCGTCTGCGCGGACCGTGGGATGGACCCCTGCCTTCGCAGGGGTGACAGCCGGTGGGTTGGCCAGACCCTGCCTTACTCCCCCTCCACAAACCGCAGCGCGGTCTCTGCCATTACGACGGACTGCATCATGGTGTAGTGCGTCACGCCGGGGAGGATGGCGAGGCGGTTCTGGTTCATGCCGGAGCCGTCCCAGAGCGCATCCTGCTTGCCGCCGCCGAGCAACTCGAAGAACTGCGCGACGTGGCTGGTGCGCACTGCGTCCCAGTCGCCGTAGACCAGCATGGTCGGCACGGTGAGGCTGGGGATGTCGGCCGAGTAGTCGTAGGCCTTGCCCATGTAGCCGCCCATCTGGTCGAGCAGTTTCGGGAAGTTCGCCGCCGGATCGGGGTTCACGGCGGCAAAGCTCTCGTAGAGCGGCGTGCCCTTCATGCCCTCGGCGAAGCTGGCGTTCAGCGAGCCCATGCCCTGCTGGTTGTAGTCGTGCCAACCGGCGAAGGCGAAGGGCGCGGAGGCGATGACGAGGCGATCGACCAGTTCGGGATGCGCGAGGGCGAGGCGAAGGCCGATAGTGCCGCCCATCGAATAGCCGACGACATCGACGCTGTCGTAGCCGAGGGTGCGGATGACTTCGGCGACGTCGCCCGCCATGGCGTCAAAGCTCATCGGCCGATCGAGCGGGCCGGTGTGGCCGTGCCCCTGGGCTTCGATGGCGATGACCTCGCGGGTCTCGGCGAGCTTTGCGAGCACGGGGCCGAAATCGGTGACGGTCATCAGGCCGCCGTGGAGGAGGACGAGCGGTTCGCCGCTGCCATAGGTGGCGTACCAGACCTGGCCGCCGACGACGGGGACATAGCCGGATTGGGTGGGAGTGGGCATGGCGGCGGTTCCTTCTTGTGCGTTGGCCGGCTGGCTGACAGCAAAACCGGCAAGGATGGCGAGGGCAAGGACGGTGCGTCTGAGCATGATGTGCTCCGGGTTCATGGGCATGGCTTCGCCGGTGCCCGGGGATGGGGTTCAGGGGTTCGGGTGACTGAAAGATTGCGGCCCCCTCCACCAGCTTCGCTGGTCCCCCTCCCCCGCCCCGCGGGGGAGGATCGGGAGGAGAGGCCGGTGAGACGCTAGCCTTCGGTGAGCATCTCGATGGCCTTCTGGATGCGTCTCAGGCGCGTCTCGGGGGCCTTGGCGCCTTCGATGGCGGTGACGTGGGCCTTCTTGTGGCTGGGTGCCAGCTTGTCCCAGGCGGCCTTGGCGACGGGATCGCTGTCGAGTGCGGCCTGCAGGTCGCCGGGGGCTTCGACGATGCGCGGCTTGTCGTCGAGGAAGAGCTCGACCTCATGGGTCTCGCCGCCCTTCACACCGGTGATCTTGCGGATTTCGGCACTGACGCCGATCAGCAGCTTGTCGCCCATGGTGGCGATCTTGCTCTGCCAGTGGTGGCCGGCGAGCGTGACCTTGACCAGTGGGTTCTTGCCGCCACCCAGCGCGTCCCGCATGGCCGGCGGGACGTCGATGCCGGTATTGTTGCCGATCTGGTGGATGGTGGTGGTGAACTTCATTTCGCTCCTCCCTCGAGATGCGCGACGAGCTTGTCGAAGCTCTCCATGACGCCTTCGCGGAAACCGCGGCGGACGACGGCGTCTTTCTGGTCGGCGGTGTCGAAATGGGCATCGATCTTCAGCAGCGTATGGCCGTTGGGCAGTTCCGTGAAGGTGATGATGCGGAAGAAGGCCGGCGGCGGGTTATCGCCGAAAGCGGGGTCGTCGATGCGCCGGTTGCGGTAGACGATGCGCTCGGGCGGGGTGATTTCGACGAACTCGCTGTCGGCCGGGTAGTCGTTGCCGTCGAGGCAGTGCATGACGTGATACCAGCGGCCGCCGACGCGGAAATCGAGCTCGACGATCGGGTTGGTGCACCCCTTGGGCCCCCCACCACCGGGCCAGGTGGTAGGGATCGGAGAACATCTTCCACACCAGCTCGCGTGGAGCGGGAAGTTCCCGCTCCAGCTGCAGGCGCCGATTGTCGGGAGTGGCGGCGAAGTCGAGCATGGGTTCAGGCCTTGGTGAGTTCGCCGAGGATTTTGTCCATGACCTCGAAGCCATGGCGCATGCCCTCCTCCATGCCGGAGGCGATCATGCCGTCGCGATCCTCGACATTGTCGAACACCGAGACCGACTTGTAGTGGGTGATGCCGTTTTCTTCCTCGAAGGTGTGGGTTTCGACCAGCGTCTTGCCGAAGAACATGTTCTCCATGCCGAAGGTCCACACGAGGCGGCTGGGCGGTTCGACTTCGCGATACTCGCCCACGAAGATGTAGACCTGGCCGTCGGGTTCATGGGACTCGATGCGCCATTTGCCGCCGGGGCGAACGTCGAAATCGGTGATGATGTTGTTCTGGGCGGCGGTGCCGAACCAGCGAATGATGTGCTCGCGTTCGGTCCACACCTTCCACACCAGGGCGCGGGGGGCGGCGAAATCGCGGGTCGCCACGATGATGGGCTCGTTGGCGGGGGTTTCGAGCTTGTGGTCACGCAGGATCATTTTCAGTTCCCTCAGTTGCAGCAGGTATTGTTCGAGGCGGTCAAGGCTGAGCTGCCAGAACCGCCCGTAGGGGATGGTCCAGTGCGGTGCCGGTGACGGAGGCAAAGCTCCGCCGCGGCGCCGCCGGTAGTAGGCGAGCGCGATAACCTTTCGGTCTTGCATCGGTTTCCAGCCCGGCCGGTCTCCTAGTTGCGGGAGCCGCCCGGGTCTCCCTTCTGGAGTTCGGCGAGGTAGTCGGTCAGGCGGTCGAGGCTCTCGTCCCAGAAGCGGCGATAGGCTTCGACCCAGTCGGCGACTTCGGCCATCGGGGCCGCCTCGAGCTTGCAGGGTCGCCACTGGGCTTCCTTGCCGCGCGAGATGAGGCCGGCTTTCTCGAGGACCTTCAGGTGTTTCGACACCGCGGCCATCGACATGTCGTAGGGCTCGGCGAGCTCGCCGACGGTCGCCTCGCCCTGGGCCAGCCGGGCAAGGATGCCGCGGCGGGTGGGGTCGGCGAGGGCGGAGAGCGTGGTGGACAGGCGATCGGTCATTTCTCGTCTCGGATCAGGCGGCGGCGCGCGTCGGCATGCCGGCAAAGAAATCGGTGAGCGCGGGGGCGATGGCCTCGGCCTTCACCTCGTGGCTCTGGCCCGGCAACACCACGAGGTCGGCACCGGGGATGGCGCCGGCGCAGAACTTGGTCGAGTCGACCAGCACGGGGAACGTCTTGGTGCCGTAGATGGCGAGGGTGGGCACGGTGATGCCCTTGAGCCGGGCCTCGGGCGGCACGAAGCCGTTCACCGCTTCCATGTCGAAAGGCAGGCTCGGCGCCTGGGGCGTGATCTCCTTCCACATCTTCGAGAGTTTCATCGGGATGAGGAAGATCGAGGGCATGCCGATCAGCTTGGTCATGAAGTAGGCCACGGCATCGCCATTCTTGCCGTCGGCGACGAGCTGCTGCACCTCGGCTTCGAAGTTGGCCGGCACTTTACGCGCCTTGGGTCCGACCATGTAGGGCGGCTCGTAGAAGGCGACGCGGGTCAGCGGCAGGTGCGCCGCTGCCGCTTCGAGCGCGAGGCAGGCGCCGGAGGAAAAGCCGGCCAGCCCTGCCCTGCCGCCTGCGACGTCGATCATGGCACGCAGGTCTTCGAGCTCACATTCCAGCCGGTAGTCGGTGGAGGGCGAGGAGTCGCCGCGGGCGCGGCGATCGTAGTGGTAGACGCGGAACTGCTTGCCCAGCTCGGCGGCCAGCTTGTTGGTCGGGCCGAAATGGCGACCGCAGAAGGCGCCTTCGACCAGGATGATCGGGTCGCCCTCGCCGTAGACGTCGTAGGCGATGATGGTGCCGTCGGCGGAGGTGGTCGTGTGCATTTCGCAACCCTCGAGTTCTAAACTGACTGGTTGAATACAAGATGCACCAATGGTTGTCAACCGATTGGTTAAACGCGTGCGTACTTCGCACGCCATCGCCTCAAAACTCGATTGTCATCCCTGCGCAGGCAGGGATCCATCGTGCAGCTGGCGCCAGGGGAGAGCTGGATCCCTGCCTTCGCAGGGATGACAGCCGGTGGGTGGGGAGAGAAGGAGTGCTTTTCCCGCGACTCAGGCAGGGAAGAGAGCGGCTGAGACGAGCTTGATCGAGCGGCGGCGGTTGTCGGGGTCGGTGTTGCCGACCTTGATGGCGTCGGGGAGGTCGAGCTCCAGCTCGATGCGGCCATTGGCGGCGGCGACGAGGTCGGGCGGCACGGGCAGCGAGAACGCCTGCGGCGGGTCGGCGGTCACGGTGACCGTTCCGATCTCGGTGCCGTTCACGCTGACCACCACGCGCTGGGTCGGCTGATTGTCGCGCTTGACCGCGACCAGGGTCAGGTCGAGCGTCAGCGCAGCTGCCGGCTGCTCGTAGACGAAGCGCAGGCGAGCACTGGTTCCGACCGCGTGGTTGCCATCGCCGACGGGACCCTCCCAGCCGCAGACGCGGAGAGGCTTTGCCGCTTCGCGGCCCTTGTCGGTGAAATCGACGACGGTGCCGAGCGTGTAGGTGCCGGCGACCGGCTGGTTCATGCAGGTCGTGGTCTTGTCGATGTAGTAGGCGCGGTAGTCGGCGCTCACGTTGGGCTGGAGCATGAGCCAGAAGACGACGAGCTCGAACAGCGCGACGATGCCGGCAAGACCATAGAGGGTGAGGCGGAGCGGGCTAGACAAGGGCGACATACCCCGTGAGCCAGCCGATCGTCGCGAAATAGCCACCGGCGAGCAGGGCCAGCAGCGATACGGCGAAGATCCAGCGATTGGCGGCGAGCACCTTGCAGAACATCAGGGCCACCGGCCCCAGCGCGGCGGTGAAACGCAGCATGGAGGCCATGCCGGCAAAGAGCGGTCCGGTGAGGCAGAGGAGCGAGAACACGCCCATCGCGAACTGCCGGCGGACCAGCAGCAGCACGGCCAGCGCATAGCCGATGAGGGTGGCAAGGCCGAGCACCTGCGACGCCGTGGGCAGGAAGCCGGCGTCCGGCAGGTCGAATACGGCATTGAACACGAAGACCGGCGGCAGACCGCTCGGTCGGCCCCAGGCACGCTGCACGTGGCTGAAGGCGAGGCCGTCGCCCATATGGAAGTGCAGGAACAGGATGTAGAAGAACAGCCCCAGCGGCGCGATCATCACGGCGAGGATCAGATCCGGCCGTCGCAGGGTCGCCGGCACGAAATCGCGCCAGGTGCCGCCGGCCTCGCGGTGAGCGCGCCAGATCTCGATGACAATGGCGAAGACGATCAGGCAGCCAACGATGCGCGTGGCCGACAACAGGGCAGCAAGGACGCCGGCCAGGAGGAAGTTCCGCCGCTGCAGCGCCGCAAAGACGGCGATGGTCAGGAACAGAAACAGGATCTCGGTATAGAAGGTGGCGAACCAGATCGAGAAGGGTCCGGCCAGGAGATAGGCCGAGAACAGGACGTAGGCGCGCAGGTCCTTGCCGAGCAGCGGCCAGGCGACACGGGCTGTCGCAATGCCGAGGATGATCGAGAGGATCGTGGCGGCGTTGATTGTGGCAAGCCCCGTGATGGTGCGGAAGACGCCGACGACGAGCGGATAGAGCGGGAAGAAGGCCCAGTTGCCGCCATTGCTCATGGACGGCACGGGGAACGGATCGTAGCCCTGTTCCGACAGGCGCACATACCAGGGGCAATCCCAGCGGCACATAGCATCGGGGAAGCCGGCAAGCGAGGCGTCCGGCGCCACGGCAGCATAGCCAAGATAGCGCACGACCAAGCCAACGAGCGCAAAGGCGAGCGGGATCAGGATCAGCGCGAGGCCTAATGGGAGTGTGGTGCGGCTGGCGCGTAGCGCGGCAACTTCGCTCATGGGAGTTTCCGGGGCGTTCCGGCAGGCCGGGAATGGCGAGAACTGCTAACGCATTGAGGCGAAATCATATCCATTCCGCCTGCGCATACCAGCCATGACACAACTTTCGCCGCTCAACGGCGTTGCGGAATTCGTGTTTGTCTGGGCGGACTTCCAACAGCGTTGCGTATGACTCCGATATCTTCCCATCGGCTCGACAGGCGAGCCTTCCTCAAAGCGGCGGCCGCCAGCGCGGCGCTGCTCTCCACCACGTCCCTCACCTCGGTCGCCTTCGCGCAGAACGACGAGCCCACGCCGTTCGACTTCGACGTGCTGACCGCCGATATGCGCGCGCTTGCTGCGCAGCCGTTCGTTGCAGCCGCGCCGGAGCTCCCACCGCTCTATGCCGCGCTGAACTACGACACGTTCCGGCAGATCCAGTTCGATCCCGAACATGCGCGCTGGCTCGACAACAATTCGGGCTTCCAAGTGCATGCCTTCCCGATGGGCTGGCTGTTCAAGGAGCCGGTCGGCATTCACGAGGTGTTCGAGGGCAAGTCGCTGCCCTTCAACTTCTCGAATGACGACTTCATGTTCTACGACGCGGGCATGAAGGCGCAGGCGGCGACCGAGGCTTTCCCGGGCATTGCCGGGGTGCGGCTCAACTTCCCGCTGAACCAGCCAGACAAGATGGACGAGCTCGTCTCGTTCCTCGGTTCCAGCTATTTCCGTGCGCTTGGCCGGGCCAACATCTATGGGCTCAGCGCCCGCGGGCTCGCCATCAATTCCTGGGTGCAGGGGCCGGAGGAGTTCCCGCGCTTTTCCAATTTCTGGCTCGAGCGCCCGACCGAGGGCCAGCCGCTGGTGATGTATGCGAGCCTCGAGGGCCCGAGCGTTACCGGCGCCTATCGCTTCGAGATCACCCCGGCCAACCAGGACCGGCAGGAAACCACCATCGACATCACGGCGCGGCTGTTCTTCCGCGCCGATATCGGCGAGATCGGCATTGCGCCGCTCACCTCGATGTTCCTGTTCGCCGAAACCAACCGCTCGGCCTTCGACGACTACCGGCCGCAGGTGCATGACAGCAACGGGCTGATCATCGAGCGCGATGGCGGCGAGGTGTTCTGGCGCCCGCTCAACAACACGCCGGCGCTCGGCAACTCGTACCTGTGGGAAAACAACCCGCGCGCCTTCGGGCTCTACCAGCGCGACCGCGACTTCGAGACGTACCAGGATGCCGGCGCCCATTACGAGCGCCGTCCCTCGGCACGGATCGAACCGGTGGGCGACTGGGGCCAGGGCAATGTCCGGCTGATCGAGGCGCCGAGCCGGCTCGAGGCCGAGGACAATATCGTCGCCTTCTGGATCCCGTCCGATCCGATCAAGGCCGGTGACGAGCGCGAATTCCACTACAAGCTGATCTGGGGTGACCTCACGCCCAAGGACGATGCGCCGCTCGCCCATGTGGTCGAGACGCGCGCCGGCCAGGGCGGCGTCTCGGGCGTCGAGAACGACGAGAAGCTGAGGAAGTTCGTGATCGACTTCGCCGGCGGTCCGCTCGCGACCATGCCGGATGATGCGGCGCTCGATGTCGTCGCCACCGCATCTTCGGGCGAGATCGTTTCGACTGCCTTCAGCCGCATCGAAGCGAACGGGGCGTGGCGACTTGCCATCGACGTGATGACCGACGAGGCGCCGACCGTGGAACTGAAGGCCAATGTCGTCAGTTCCGGCCGCGCCATCACCGAGACGTGGCTCTATCAGTGGCGAGGCCAGGCATGAAGCACCAAGGACATATTGCGTCGCTGAACGCCCTGCCCGATGCCCCGATGGCCATGCCCAAGCAGGTGCTGGAGCGCCGCCGCGTCTCGATTTTCACCGCCCTGCGTGCCGCTTTCGCGGCGGCGCTGCCGCGGTTCTGACCGGAGCACCCAATGCCAGGACGTTGCCGATAGATGGCGCGGGCGCAAGGCATCCGCGTCACTGCACTCATTGCCTCCGGGCTGCTGAGCCTCGGGGCCGGGTGGCTTTACGCGCGCTTCATCGGCAATGACGGGACGAGCCTGCTCGACATGGTCCGATCGACGCTATTCGTGCTGACCGGCTTCTGGCTGGTGTGGGGTGGGGTGGCGGGCGTCATGGGGGCGCTGTCGCCGAGCCGCCGGCATCCGCACCTGCCGGGCGTGCCCCGGGGCAAGACGGCGATCCTGATGCCGATCTACAACGAGGACGCGGCGGCGAGTTTTTCCCGCGTGGCGGCGATGAATCGCAGCCTCGTCGCGCTCGGTGTCGCCGAGCGGTTCGATTTCATCGTCCTCTCCGATACCAATCGCGAGGAAGTGGCGGCCGAGGAAGCGGTGTGGTTCGGCCAGTTGCTCGCCGAGCCCATGGCCGAGGGCCGGGTGTTCTATCGCAGGCGCGAGCGGAACATCGGCAAGAAGGCCGGCAATATCGAGGACTTCATCTCCCGTTCGGGCGGCGCCTACGACTACGCGCTGATCCTCGACGCGGACAGCCTGATGGCCGGCGAGACGATCGTGCAGATGGCGCGGCGGATGGATGAGGACGAACGCCTCGGGCTGCTGCAGAGCGTGCCGGAGGTCATCCACGCGCACTCCATGTTCGGGCGGCTGATGCAGTTTTCGGCCGCGTATCTGAGCCCCTATTTCGCGCGCGGCACGGCGCTGATGCAGGGCGAGGAGGGTCCGTACTGGGGCCATAACGCCATCGTGCGGGTCACGGCTTTTGCCGCGAGCTGCGGGCTGCCGATCCTGTCGGGCAAGCCGCCGCATGGCGGGCACATCCTCAGCCACGACTATGTCGAGGCGGCGCTCCTGTCGCGCGCCGGCTGGAAGGTCGAGGTCGACCCGTACCTCACGGGCTCGTACGAAGAAGGCCCGGAAAACCTGATCGAATACGCCAAGCGCGACCGGCGCTGGTGCCAGGGGAACCTGCAGCACCGTCGGGTGGTGGGCGCACCGGAGCTCAAGTTCTGGAGCCGGTTCACCTTCATCCAGGGCATCATGGCTTATGCGGCGTCTCCCCTGTGGCTGATGCTGCTGGCGGCTAGCATTCTCGCCGCCGCCTTCCCGAGCCGCTACTGGTGGCGCGACGACGAAACGGGCATCTGGGTGCTGGCGGCGGCCGTGGCCGTGGTTCTGCTGGTGCCGAAGTTCCTGATCTTTGCGCGCTCGACCATCGCGGCGCGCAATCGCGGTTTCGGCGGCACTGTCCGCGCGGGGCTGTCGGTATTGGTCGAAATCCTCGTTTCGACGCTGCTGGCGCCGATCATGCTGTGTTTCCAGAGCAAGGCGGTGTTCGAGATCCTGCTGGGGCTGGATGGCGGCTGGCCCGCCACGAACCGCGACGAGAGCCGGGTAAGCTTTGCCACGGCGTTCGCCGCCAGCTGGTGGGTGACCGTGGCCGGAGCGGTGGTGCTGGCGATCGGTGTGGCATTCGTGCCCGACCTGGTCCCATGGCTGCTGCCGGTATCGCTGCCGGCGATCCTTGCTCCGGTGCTGATCGCCTGGACCTCGCACGGCATCGAGAGCGGGCGGAAGCCGTTCCTCTTCGTAACGCAGAGCGAGAGCGCGCCGGCGCCGGTGATCCTCGAGCAGCAGCGCATCTATCTCAGCTGGACGCAGCAGGGCGCAGCTGCCGCGCAACCTGCAGTGAGTGGGATGAGCCATGGCTTTGCGTGAGGACGGGGCGCTGCTCGCACGCACCGGCCTCATCGACCGTATGCGCGCCGCTTTCACATCCAGGACCGAGGCTGCTGCCGTGCCAGGGGGACGCGACTCCCGGCTGGACATGTTTCGCGGCCTCGCCCTGGTGATGATTTTCATCAATCATGTGCCCGGCAATTTCTACGAGACGCTGACGAGCCGGAATTTTGGCTTCTCCGACGCCGCAGAAGCCTTCGTCTTCATGTCGGGCATGGCGGCCGGGCTCGCCTATTCCGCGCGACTTGCGACCGGCCCGCTATGGCCGGCCATAGCGAAGGTGTGGGCACGGGCGCGACACCTCTATTTCGTGCACCTGTCGATCACGCTGATCGCGCTCGCGATCTTCGCGGCGGCCGCGGCATGGTTCGGGCTCTATGAGGTACTCGACACCAACAATATCGGTCCGTTGTTCCGCCAGCCGCTCGAGGTGATGATCGGCCTGCCGCTGATGACGCATCAGCTGGGCTATCTCAATATCCTGCCGCTCTACATCACGCTGCTGCTGGCAACGCCGGCGATCATCCTCGCCGGACAGCGCTGGCCGTTGCAGACGCTAGTTGTCTCGATCCTCGTGTGGATCATTGCCGGGCAGTTCCGGCTCAACCTGCCGAACTATCCCAACCAGGGTGGCTGGTTCTTCAACCCGTTCAGCTGGCAGCTGCTGTTCACCATCGGACTGCTGTCCGGCATGGCAATGAAGCAGGGCCGGCGGTTCGTGCCCAGGCTCAACTGGCTGGTGGCGCTCAGCGCCGCCTTCCTCGTGTTCGTGCTTGCCTGGAGCAAGATCGGAGCGCTCGGCGATGCGGGCCGGAACGCACTGGGCTTCCTCAGCAAGCTGGGCCTGCCGTTCTACATCACCTGGTTCGACAAGACCTATCTCGCCCTGCCCCGACTGCTGCATGCCCTGGCACTGTTCTACCTGGTGGGCTCGCTGCCGGTGATGCGGCAGCTCGCCGAATCACGCTGGACGACGCCGCTTCGGCTGATGGGTCGGCAGGGGCTCGCGGTGTTCGCGACGGGTACGGTGATCAGCCTCTTCCTCCAGGCGGTGAAAGCCGGAGTCACAGCTGATTTCTGGCTCGATACGCTGCTGCTCGGAAGTGGCCTCGCCATTCTCGTCGGCCTTGCCTATGTGCTTACACGCACACAGGAAATGACGCGGGAAGCAGCAGCACAGTCGCGGCGCGCGACCACCTAGCTATGTGACAGTAAGTGCTCACTTTTGTGAGAGCATTGCTGCCATTCCAGCATTTGCACTTGGCATCGACGCAACCGCTCAACTAGCCTCATCTCACTGAGGGAGGGGTGCCTGTACTCGAGCGCGGGAGCGTTTGAATGGCGAAGCGGCGACCACTCTATAGTCGGTCCCAGAGACCGCGGGCGGCAGAAGGCTCGGCGTGGGTTGCGCCGGACGGAGTGAGCCCAGTCTATGTCGATCTCCCCGATGAGACGGCCGGCCCCGGTTTGCGCCAGCGCGTTCACACGGCCTGGGGCAAGCTCTACAGCCGGCATCAGGGGCCCGTTCTCGTTACCATTGGCGCGCTCGTAACGCTCGGCCTGATCGCAGCCTCCGACTTCATCACGCCGGACCCGCAGCGGATCACCGACTGGCAGTTCATGACTGCGGTCAACCAGGTGGTCGACGAGCGCCCGCGCGGCCCTTCGGTCGAGTCCATCGCTTTCGCCAAGATCATCGGCTCGGTGGTCCGCGTGGACGGCTGGGATCCCGAGGAGACGCCGGAAGCCGCTGCGCCGAGCGAGCCGGAAACTCCGATGGCCGAGATGCCGGCCGAGGGCGATATCGAGGAAGATTTCCACGAGCAGTTCACCGCGGTGGGGACCGGCGTGGTGATCGACGACCAGGGCACCATACTCACCAACCTGCATGTCGCAGGGGCGGCCAAGAACCTGCGCGTCACCTTCATGGACGGAACGGAATCGCCGGCGATGATGGTGGGCGCGCGGCCCGACCAGGATCTGGCGATCATCCGGCCCACGACCATTCCCGACGACCTGCTGCCGGCAACGCTCGCTTCGAGCGCCGGGCTCAATCCCGGCGACGAGGTCGTTGCGGTGGGCTTCCCGTTCGGCATCGGTCCCTCGGCCTCGGCCGGCGTCGTCTCCGGACTCGGGCGCGTGCTGGCCGAGAATGGCGAGGCCAAGCTCGAGAACCTCATCCAGTTCGACGCCGCGGCCAACCCGGGCAATTCGGGCGGACCGCTGGTCAATGCCGACGGAGAAGTGGTCGGCATCGTCACCGCCATCCTCAACCCCTCCGGCGTTCGCACCTTTGCCGGCATCGGCTTTGCCGTGCCGATCGAGAGTGCCGCCGGCGCAGCGGGGGAGAACCCGCTGTGATGCTCTGCTTCCGATCGCTTACCCCCTGCTCGATGTCACCCCTGCGAAGGCAGGGGTCCATTTCTCCGCCCGCGCCAGCCGATAGTTGGATCCCTGCCTTCGCAGGGATGACCGCTGGTGGTGGCGGCGGGACCGAGCCATCTGCCTAGGCTGACCTGTAACCCGAACCCCGACGGAGACCATGGACGACGAAACAAACGACTCCGGACCTGCAGTCGCTTCGCTGATGGAGCAGGTACTCTACGAGGTGAAAAAGGTTGTGGTCGGCCAGGACCACTTCCTCGAACGGGTGCTGGTGGCGCTGTTGGCCAAGGGACACCTGCTGGTCGAAGGCGTGCCGGGCCTTGCGAAGACGCTGACGGTCAACACGCTGGCGAGCGTCATCCAGGGCAGCTTCAAGCGCGTGCAGTTTACGCCCGATCTCGTGCCATCGGACCTCGTGGGCACCCGCATCTACAACCAGAAGACCGGCGAGTTCACGACCTCGCTCGGACCGGTATTCGCCAATCTCGTGCTCGCCGACGAAATCAACCGCGCCCCGGCCAAGGTGCAATCGGCCCTGCTGGAAGTGATGCAGGAACGGCAGGTGACGATCGCGGGCGAGACCCACAAGGTGCCCAACCCGTTCGTCGTGATGGCGACGCAGAACCCGATCGAAACCGAGGGCACCTATCCCCTGCCCGAGGCGCAGGTCGACCGCTTCATGATGAAAATCCTCGTCGGTTATCCGACCGAGGAGGAGGAATTCGTCATCGTGTCGCGCGTCACCGGCGTGGCACAGGCGGTGGCCAAGGTCGCGAGCACCAAGCAACTGGTGGCGCTGCAGGCCAAGTGCCGGCAGCTGTTTGTCGATCCCTCGCTGATCCAGTTCGCGGTGAAGGTCGTCGCCGCGACGCGGAAGCCCGCGCTGGCCGGGCTGGACGACATGGAGCGGTTCATCACCTATGGCGGCAGCCCTCGTGCGACGATCAACATGATCGAGGCCGGACGGGCGCTGGCCTTCCTGCGGGGCCGCGAATACGTGCTGCCCGAGGACGTGCTGGACGTGACACCGGATGTGCTGCGGCACCGCATCTCGCTCAGCTACGAGGCGATCTCGGAATCGATCACCCCGGACCAGATCGTCTCGCGCATCCTCAAGGCCATCCCTGCCCCCGACAAGCCCCTGGAGTCCCATGTCCGCATCGCCGCGACAGGCTGAAAAACTCCTCGGCCGCCTCGAATGGACGGTGATCCGCAAGCTGGACGGGTTGCTTCAGGGCGACTACCGCACGCTGTTCCGTGGCTTCGGCCTCGATTTCGCGGACCTGCGCGAGTACCAGGCCTATGACGACGTGCGCCATATCGACTGGAACGTGACGGCGCGCACGGAAGTGCCGCATGTGCGGATCTACAATGAGGATCGCGACGTCACGGCCTGGTTCCTGCTCGACCTCAGCCCGTCGGTGGATTTCGGTTCGACCGAGGTGACGAAGCGCCAGATGCTGACCGAGTTCACGGCGGTGGTGGCACGGCTTCTGAGCCGGCAGGGCAATCGGGTCGGCGCGATCCTGTTCGACGGGATGAACGATTTCGTCGTGCCGCCCCGGACGGGTAGGCGGCACGTGCTGCACATCCTCGACAAGGTGTTCGCCAACCCACGGCTGCTGCGCTCACCCGAGACCGATATCGGCGCGTTCCTGCAACGCTCGCTCAGCATCATCGGGCGTCGCTCGATCTGCTTTGTGGTGTCCGACTTCGTGTCCAAGCCGGGCTGGGAGAAGAGCCTCAGCCACCTCAGCCAGCGGCACGAGGGGATCGCGGTGCGACTGCTCGACCCGATGGACATGGCGCTGCCCGACATGGGGCTGCTGGTGTTCCAGGACGCAGAGTCCGGCGAGCAGCTGTTCGTCGACACGGTCGATCCGGGCTTCCGAAAGCGCTTCGTCGCGGCCGCCGCCCGGAACGAGGAAGCAATGATGGATGCGTTCGGCGCGGCCGGGCTCGATGTGCTCGAGCTCGCGACGACGGACGATCTGGTGGATGGCGTGCTGCGCTTTGCCAACATGCGCAAGGTGCAGTCGCGATTGAGCGCCGGAGGGACGACGCCGGCACTGGCCTAGAATGACGACCCATGTTCCGCGGCGGGGCATGGCCGATTTTGAGATGGTGACGCCATGACTTTCATCTGGATGGACATGCTCTGGCTCCTGCTACTGGTGCCCCTGTTGATCGGGGCGTACCTCTGGCTGCTGCGGCGCAAGAAGAAGTCGGCGGTGCGATACGCGAACCTGGCCCTGGTCAAGCAGGCGATGGGCAAGGGCGCTGGCTGGCGTCGGCACGTCCCTCCGGCACTGCTGCTCGTTGCCATCACCGTCCTGATCCTCGCGGTAGCGCGGCCTGCCGCGGTGGTGGAACTGGCTTCGTCGCGGGCAACGGTGATCCTCTCGATGGACGTTTCCGGCTCCATGCGGGCGCGCGACGTCGAGCCCTCGCGGATCGTGGCGGCGCAGGAGGCGGCCAAGGAGTTCATCCGCGACCAGCCGGCGGACGTCCAGATCGGTATCGTCGCCTTCGCCTCGGCCGCCGTGCTCGTCCAGGCGCCGACCATCGACCGCGAGGCCTTGATCCAGGCCATCGACAATTTCGACCTGCGCCGCGGCACCGCGGTGGGGTCGGGCGTGCTTGTCGCGCTCTCGACGATCTTCCCGGACGAGAATTTCGACATGGATGGAGACGATCCGAACGACCAGCTGGGCCTGCCGAGCTTCGGAAACGGCGGCAGCTTCTTCAACCAGTCGGAAGCTCGTGCCGGCGAGCTCGACAGCCTGCTGCAGCAGCAGCCACCGACGCAGCACATGCCGGTGGAGCCCGGTTCGTATGAGAGCGCGGTCGTGATCCTGCTCACGGATGGAGCGACGACCACGGGCCCCGACCCGATCGCGGCGGGCCGGCTGGCCGGCGACTACGGCGTCAAGGTCTATACGGTCGGCTTCGGCTCGGCGAGCGGCGACGTCGTCGATTTCGGCGGGCGTTCGATGCGCGCCCAGCTCGACGCCGAGACTCTGCAGGCGATCGCCGATGCAACGGAGGGCGAGTATTACGAAGCCAACAGCGCTGCCGGCCTTACGGCGGTGTACGAGTCGCTTTCCACCCGGCTGATCAGCGAAAAGAAGCTTACCGAAATCGCGTTCGTGTTCGCAGGCGTGGGGGCGCTGATCGCGGCAGTGGCGGCGGGGCTGTCGATGGCCTGGTTCGGGCGGGTGGCTTAGGCAAGCGTCGGAGGGCAGCATCCTTCCTGCATACTCGGTTGTCATCCCTGCGAAGGCAGGGATCCACCTTTCCGCTGGCGCAGGCTGCGCGTTGGACCCCTGCCTTCGCAGGGGTGACAGCCTGCGGGCGGGATGAATCGGTACTCCACCACTGCTAGCGCTGCGTGTCTCGATCGGGCATTTGCGCCGCCCTTGCCTCGTATACCATACCCCCCTATACTATGTAGCATGTCACACACCATCGCCAACAAGTCCAAACTCACTGCCCGCGTTCGGCGGATCTCCGGCCAGGTCGAGGCGATCGAGCGGGCGCTCGAGGCCGAGCTCGGCTGCGCCGATGTGCTGCAGCTCGTCGCTTCGGTGCGCGGCGCCATCAATGGGCTGACCGCGGAGCTGATGGAGGACCATGTCCGCCATCACATCGTCGAAGCCGAAACCGAAGCCGCCCGCCGCCAGGGCGCGGACGAGCTGATCGACGTCATCAGGACCTATCTCAAATGACCACTGCACATTCCCACGTGTTCCTCGGCAGCGACCACGACCGCAACGCCCGGCGCGTCTGGCTGGTCATCGGGCTCACCACCGCGATGATGGTGGCCGAGATCGTCGCCGGAACGTTCTATGGTTCCATGGCGCTGGTCGCCGATGGCTGGCACATGGCGACCCACGCCGGCGCGATGCTGATCGCGGCGCTGGCCTACGGCTTTGCCCGGCGCGAGGCGAACAATCCGCGCTTCAGCTTCGGTACCGGCAAGGTCGGCGACCTCGCCGCCTTCGCGAGTGCCATCGCGCTGGCGCTGATTGCGCTGCTGATCGCCTGGGAAAGCGCAGTGCGGCTGTTCAACCCGGTTGCGATCGGCTTCGAGGCGGCGATCACCGTGGCGGTGATCGGGCTCGTGGTGAACCTCGCCTCGGCCTGGCTGTTGCGCGACGATCATGGGCACCACCATGGCCATTCGCACGGGCCTGACCACGGCCACGCTCATGCGCATCACGATCACGATCATCCGCATCCCCACCCGCACGAGCACGCGCCGGCGGCCAAGGACAACAATCTGCGCGCCGCGTACCTGCATGTGCTGGCCGACGCGCTGACTTCGGTGCTGGCGATCGTTGCGCTGGTGGCGGGTAGCGTGCTCGGCTGGACCTGGACGGACCCGGTGATCGGCGTCGTTGGCGCACTCGTCATCGCGCGCTGGTCGTACGGGCTGATCCGCGATGCCGGGCGCGTGCTGGTTGACTATGTGCCGGCCGGCGAGGACCTGCCGACCGAGATCCGCGACGCGGTGGAGACCGGCGAGGACCGGATCACCGACCTCCATGTCTGGCAGGTCGGGCCCGGGCATCATGCGGCGATTGTCGCCGTCACGTCACAGCAGCCGAAGTCGCCCGAGGCCTATCGGGCAAAGCTCAGCCACATCCACGAGCTGTCGCACGTGACGGTGGAAGTTCAGCCGGCTTAGACCCCGAACGCACTCATCAGCATCTTGATCGCGGTTAGCGTCAGGAACACAGCGAAGGCGCGCTTCACCCACTTCGGCTCCAACGCGTGGGCGAGGCGGGCGCCGAGTGGGGCGAAATAGGTGGTGAAGGGCAGGATGATCGCGGTGGCGATGAGGCTCACATAGCCCAGCGACAGCGGTGGGCGGCCCGGCACGTCCCAGCCGGAGACTATGAAGCCGATGACGGCGGGGATCGAGATCACGAGGCCGAAGGCCGAGGCGGTGCCGACGGCACGGTGGATGGGGTAGTTGAACGCCGCCATGGTGGGAACGCCGAGCGTGCCGCCGCCAATACCCATCAGCGAGGAGACAAAGCCGATCACCGTCGCCATGGCGACCTGGATCGGGGTGGCGGGGAGGTGTTCAGCGATCACCAGCGGCTTGGGCAGGGTCAGGTTGATCGCAACGAGAATGCCCACGGTGCCGAAAATGCCGGTGAGCACCGCCGGCTCGAAGAAGCGCGCCGCGAGGCCGCCGGCGAGTGCGCCGACCGCCAATGCCGGTGCCCATTTCTTCAACAGGTCGAAGTCGACCGCACCACGCTTGTGGTGGGCGCGCATCGAGGAAATCGAGGTGGTGATGATGGTGGCGAGCGAGGTCGCGACCGCCATGTGCATGGCGAGGTCGGCGGGGAAGTGGATGAAGGTGAAGAGCCAGTAGAGCACCGGCACGATGACGATGCCGCCGCCCACCCCGAGCAGACCCGCGACGATGCCGGCGATGATCGAGGCGCCCACGAGGCCCCCGCCGAGCAGAAGCATCTCGCCGATGCCGATAGAAGAGAAGTCCATGCGATTGATCCTAGAACGCTAGCGCGGCGCCGTCGGCGCGCGGGTCGGTGGCGGCCTCGTGGAGGCCGGACGGGTGGACGACGATGGCGCCGGCATGCCCCATGCGGTCATCGAAATCGTCGACGATCTCCACATCGTGGCCGGCGGCTTTCAACTCGGCGACCAGTGCGGGATCGAACCGGCTCTCGAGCTTCAACCGCGTGTTGACGTCGCCCCAGGTCTTGCCGAGCAGCCAGCGCGGCGCGGTGACGGCGCGCTGGAGGCCCATGCCGAACTGGCCGTAGCGCGAGAACACGGCTGACTGGCTCTGCGGCTGGCCTTCGCCGCCCATGTTTCCATAGGCCATGACGCGCCCATCGCTGAACCGCGCCAGCGCCGGGTTGAGCGTGTGGAAGGGTTGCTTGCCCGGTGCCAGCTGGTTCGGCCCCGGCTGTAGCGAGAAGCCGGCGCCGCGGTTTTCGAACACGATGCCGGTTTCGGGATTGGTGACGCCCGAGCCGAACTCCCAGAACAGCGACTGGATGAAGCTCACGACGTTGCCGTGCTTGTCGGCGGCCGCCATCCACACCGTGTCGCCGGCTTTGGCCGGATCGGGCCACACCGCAGCACGGTCGCGATCGATGCCGGCGGCGAGGCGATCGAGGTTTTCGGGCTGCAGCCAGTCCTCGGGGCGCTCGGTCATGGTGGTCGGATCGCCGACATGGCGGTTGCGCAGGCGATAGGCCTGCTTGGTGGCCTCGACTAGGCCGTGGACATGCGCAAAGCCTTCGCCCTCGGTGACGCCGAGGCGGTCGAAGAGGCCGAGGATCACTAGCGAGGCGATGCCCTGGGTGGGCGGCGGCAGGTTGTAGAGCGTGCCGGTCGAGTGCTCCATGCGCAGCGGCGTGACGAACGCGGCCCGATAAGCCTCGAAATCGGCGAGGCGCAGAGGCGTGCCGACCGCCTCGAGGAAATCGGCGTTCCGGCGCGCCAGCTCTCCGCGATAGAAGCTGTCGAGCCCGTGCTCGGCGAGGTGGCGGAGCGTCGTGGCGAGGCCCTTGAGTTCGAGCCGCTCGCCGGGGAGCGGGGCGCGGCCGTCCTTCAGCCAGACATCGGCAAAGCCGGTCACCGGGGACAATTCGGCGAAGCGCGAGGCGGTGAGACGAGACTGGCTCTGTGACACCGCGATGCCGTGCTCGGCGTGGCCGATGGCGGCGCCGAGCAGCTGCGCCAGCGTCATCCGGTTGTCGGGGTCGAGCTCCAGCGCCAGCTGCCAGGTCGCTATGGCGCCAGGGACCAGCAGCGTGGCATCCGGGCCGCGCGCCGGGATCTCGGTGTAGCCGCGTGAGGCGTACCAATCGGGCGTGGCGAGCGCGGCGGCGCGACCGGCACCGGAAATCGCGACCGGCTCCTTACCCGGCTGATGGATCAGCCAGAAGGCGTCGCCGCCGATACCGTTCATCTGCGGGTAGACCACGGCAACAGCCGCGGCCATCGCCACCATCGCCTCGATCGCGGTGCCGCCGGCGACAAGCACGTCGCGGCCGGCCAGGGCGGCCAGGCGATGCGGCGCGGTGACGCTGCCGTTGAGACCGAGCGCGCTGTGGATCATCGGGGAGGCACTTTCGTTGGGACGGCGCACATCATCCGAGTTCGACCGACTGGTCAACCGCTGGCACACCAGATTGTGAGGCAGCCGGTCGCATCGCGCTTGCACCCGAATATAATTATGATACTGACACTCATGTTTTATGCAGGATGTAGCGCGTGAGCGATATGCGGCGCGAGGACAGGGACGAGATGGCCATTGTGCCCGAACCGGTGGCGGCGCCCGAGCGCCCCGCTTCCGCGCAGCAGACGGTGTTCACCAGCGAGCAGCTGTTCGGCAGCGCCATCGAGATCGGCATCGCCCATCACGGCGAGACCTACCGGCTCAGGATCACCCGGCAGGGCAAGCTCGTCCTCAACAAATAGGAGTGCGGGGATGAGACCCGGATTTGCCATTCTGCTGGCCGTGGCGATGGCCGGCCCTGCCATTGCGCAGGACTCCGCGCCGCCCGCCGGCAATCTCGCGCTCGAACTCAACGCGCTGACGCCGAGCGAGACGGGCTGCCGGATCAGCTTTCTCGCCACAAACACGCTCGGCACCGAACTGACCCGCTCGGCATTCGAGATTGCATTGTTCGGCGCGGCCGGCAGCATCGAGCGGCTGGTGTCGCTCGAGTTCAAGGCGATGCCGGAAGGCAAGACGCGCGTGCTGCAGTTCGATATCGGCGAGCTCGGCTGCGATGGCCTCAGCCGCGTGCTGATCAACGACGTGGTGGCCTGCGAGGGAGCCGGGCTCGATCCCACGATCTGCCTCGGCCACCTCAGCACGAGCTCGCGCCTCGAGCAGGTGGAGTTCGGCGTCTGATGGAGACCGTCGTCGAAACCACTGTCGCGCATGACATGTCGATGTTCGCCCTGTTCATGCAGGCGGACTGGGTGGTGAAATCGGTGATGCTGGGGCTGTTGTTCGCCTCGATCGCCTGTTGGGCGGTGATCTTCGCAAAGATCGCAGCCTATGCCCGGGCCAAGCGCGAGATGAAGGCGTTCGATCGCGTGTTTGCCTCGGGCGAGCCGCTCGGCACCATCTACTCGCGCATCAAGGACGGACCGCGCTCGGGACTTGGCGCACTGTTCGCCGCCGCGATGGAAGAGTGGAACGGCAGCCACGCCGACAATGCCGCCAATCCGGCAGGTCTCCAAGCTCGGCTGCGCATCGTGCTCGACACCACTGTGGCGCAGGAGAGCGAGAAGCTCGACCGCAGCCTCAGCCTCCTCGCCACCGTCGGCAGCGCCGCGCCGTTCGTGGGCCTGTTCGGCACGGTCTGGGGCATCATGAACGCCTTCACCTCGATCGCGGCGGCCAAATCCACCAGCCTCGCCGTGGTGGCGCCGGGCATTGCGGAAGCGCTGTTCGCGACGGCGCTCGGGCTGCTTGCGGCTATTCCGGCAGTGATTGCCTATAACAAGCTATCAGGCGATTCCGGTCGGCTGATCGGACGTCTCGAGGCCTTTGCCGACCGGGTTTCGGTGCTGCTGTCGCGGCAGCTCGACGCGCGGGGCTCCGCCTGATGAGCATGTCGCTGCAATCCAATCGCGGGCGGCGCGGCCGGGCGGCGATCAGCGAGATCAACGTCACGCCGCTGGTCGACGTGATGCTGGTGCTGCTGATCGTGTTCATGGTCACGGCGCCGCTGCTCACCTCGGGCGTGCCGATAGACCTGCCGCAGACCAGCGCGCCGGAGATGCAGGTCGACAACGCCAAGCCGCTGACGGTGTCGATCAACCCGGCCGGCGAGATCTATCTCGGCGAAGACCAGATTTCGCTGGAGACGTTGCTGAGCTCTGTTGCCACCGCAGCGGGCGAAGCTGGGACACAGCAGCGCATCTACCTGCGCGGCGATGCGGCGGCGGATTATGGGCTGATCATGCGGGTGATGGGCGAGCTGTCCGGCGCGGGCTATGCGCGGATCGGCCTCATCACCCAGCAGCGGCAGGAGTGACATGCGCAGCGCCGCCACGCTCTCGGTTGCCATCCATTTCGGCCTGATCGCCGGCGCATGGGTGCTGCTGGGCCTGTCGCCGGCGGTGGACGAAATGTCGGCCGAAAGCGTGTCCGTCGACATTATCTCGATGGACGCCTTCTCCGAGAGCCCGAGCGAAGAGATCACCGCCAGCAACCAGTCGCTCGTCTCGGCCGGGGCCGAGCAGGAGGCGATGGAGGTGCCGGAGACAGCCGAGGCCGAAGTGGTCGAGTCCGAGACCGCCGAGCCGGTGGAGGTCGCCGAGGCCGAGACGGCACAGCCGGTGACCCAGCGGGTCGCGGCAGCGCCATCAGAAGTGCTGGAGCCGACCGAGACGGAAGAACTCGCTTCGGCCGAAGTGCTCACCGCAGTCGCGGAGACCGTGACGCCGATCGAAGGCGCTGTGCCGCAAATAACCGATATCGCGGCGACCGCGGTGGTGGACACTGTCGCTCCTTCGACCAGCGATCCACTCGACGCAGTACGCACGGCGACGATCTCCGAGCTGACGCCCGAGCCGCCGGTGCAGGAATTGCCCCCTGCCCTGCTGAAGCCAGCCGAGCCCGTCGAAGCGGTGGAGACCGCCTCGCTCGCGCCCGTGGTCGAGGAGGAAGTGCAGGACGTCCCCGTCCCGCTGCCCCGCATCGTGCGCAAGCCAGTGGAGCACAAGCAGGAAGCGGCGAAGGAACCGGCCAAGCAGCAGCCGGCCGAAAAGCCCAAGAAGCAGGCCGAGCAGCCGCAGGAAAAGCCGCCGAGCAAGCAGGCGAACCTCGGCAATGGCGGCGCCAACGAGGCCGATAGCGCGGCGACCAAGAAGTCGGGCGGTGGCGCGGGCAAGACCAATAATGGCGGCAGCGCCGCGGTCAGCAAATATCCCGGCCTCGTGCAGGCCAAGGTGGCGCGGGCAGCCAAGCGCCCCAAGGGCGCGAGCAGCGGCGAGGCGGTGGTGAGCTTCACCGTCAACGCCGCCGGCGGCGTCACCCGGGTGGCGCTGGCGCGCAGCTCGGGCAACGATGCGGTCGACCAGGCGGCGCTTGCCGCGGTAAACCGGGCAGCGCCATTCCCGCCGATCCCGGCCGATGCCGGTCGATCGAGCTGGCAGTTCAACGTGCCGATCCAGTTCAAGAAGTGAGGGCGAAAATGGCCGAAGGCGAGAAGAAAGACGTGCTGCTCGAGACCACGCCGGATGCCATCCGGCTGGCCAAGACTCTGATCCGCACGGCCCGCTCCGGCGCCATCGCGACGGTGGAGCCCGGCACGGGCTGGCCGATCGCGACACGGGTCGGCGTCTCGACCGATTTCGACGGCGCTCCGGTGATCCTGATCTCGCGGCTGGCGGCGCACACCAAGGCGCTGCTCGAGGATCCGCGCTGCTCGCTGCTGCTCGGCACCCCGGGCAAGGGCGATCCGCTGGCGCATGCGCGGGTGACGCTGGCCTGCACCGCCCGCGAAGTCGCGCGCGACAGCGATGAGCACCAGCGGCTCGACGCGCGCTATCTCGTGCACCAACGCAAGGCGGAGATTTATGCAGGCCTCGGCGATTTCCGCTACTTCCGGCTCGAGCCGCAATCGGCCTCGCTCAATGCCGGCTTCGGCAAGGCGTATGCGCTGAGCGGCGAGGATGTGCTGAACCGCAATCCGGCCAATGCCGAGCTCGGCGCGGCCGAGATGAACGCGCTCGAGCACATGAACGACGACCACGGCGATGCAGTGGGGCTCTATGCCGAGTTCTTCGCCAAGGCGCCGGCCGGCAACTGGCGGCTGATCGGCATCGATGCCGAGGGCATCGACATCGTCGATGGCGACGACGTGCGCCGGGTGTGGTTCGATACCGAACTCGCCACCCCGCACGACATGCACATGACGCTGGTGCGGATGGCCGGCGAAGCCCGCAGGGGCCTCGACCGGCCGCTAGTGGACGCAAGAAGCGCGTCCCACTAGCGGTTCTTTGCCGGCTAGCTAGTTCGGGAGCCGGACCGTGTGGTTCGGCGCGAACTCCTGCTGGCTGAAGGTGCCCGGCAGGTTGGTGGTCATCCACTCATAGGGGTAGCCGAGCTTGAGCGGCATGGCGTCAGTCAGCTTCTGGCGGATGTCGGCCGGCAGGTCGTAGTCACCAGCTTCCATGTTCTCGGCCACCTGCTCGACGCGGCGGGCGCCGATGATGGCGGCGGTGACGCGCTTGTCGCCGAACAGCCAGCTGAGCGCCACCTGGCTCGGCGTCTTGCCGACGTCCTTCGCCGTTTCGACCACGAGGTCGATCATCTTCAGCGAGTCCTCGAACCAGTAGCGCGGCAGGGTGATGGCGGCCTGGATACCGATGCGGGTATCCGCATCGGGCTTGTCCTTGTCCTTGTACTTGCCCGACAGCATACCGGCAGCCAGCGGGCTCCAGCAGATCATGGCGACGCCCTCGCTCTCGCAGGCGGGCAGGATCTCGCGCTCGATATCGCGGCGGACAAGGTTGTAGAGGTGCTGGGCGGAGACCAGCTTCTCGTAGCCCTTCACTGCGGCCATGCCGTTCGCCTGGGCGATCTGGAAGGCATAGAAGTTCGAGCAGCCGATATAGCGGATCTTGCCTGCGCTGATCAGGTCGTCTACGGCGCGCAGGCTCTCCTCGATCGGGGTGTACGGGTCGGGGCCGTGGAACTGGTAGAGGTCGATGTAGTCGGTGCCCAGCCGCTTGAGGCTGGCTTCGCAGGCTTCGACCAGGTTCTTGCGGGAGAGGCCGCGGGCGGTCGGGGCCTTGTCGGAGGCGAACCAGGCCTTGGTGGCGACGACGAGGTGATCGCGGTTGTAGTCCTTGAGCGCCACGCCGAGCATCTTTTCGGACTCGCCGTTCGAATAGCCATTGGCGGTGTCGATGAAATTGCCGCCGCCTTCGACGAACTTTTTGACGATGGCGCTCGAGGTTTCCTGGTCGCAGCCCCACTGGGAATTGCCGAAGGTCATGGTGCCCAGGCACAGGCGCGACACGAGCAGGCCGGACCGGCCCAGATAGCGATATTTCATTGGGTTCCTCCGCTTGGCGCCGCCGGAGGGGACGCGACGCGTGGCGGATCGAACAGGCAAACCGGCGTTAGGTAAAGGGGACTTTGGGTGTAGTATGGTAGCGCGCGGATCAGCGGTCGCGACCGGCCGGCGGGGGATCGTCGGCACTGCCGCCAAGGCCGCCCATGCCCATCCCCATGCCACCGCCCATTCCGCCACCCATACCACCGCCGGCGCCGCCGCCAGAGCCACCATCGCCGCCGCCACGGCCGCTTTCACCGCCCCCTCGGCCGCTACGCCCGCCGGAAGATGACGGCCGCGTCGGGCCCTGCGCCGGAATGGCGAGATCGGCGGGCACGGGATCGAGATCGAGCGCCTTGCGGATGAAATCGCGCAGCGACACGACGAGCGCCTGGGTGGCGACCGGACGGCCCTCGACCAATTCGCGGGCGGCATGTTCGGCGAGGCGCACCTGCTCTTCGGTGCCGAGGAGGATGATGTCGGAGAGCGCCGCTTCCACCGCATCGCGGATCTGCCGGCGGCGTTCGGCGGCCGGGGAGTCGGCGCTCGACTTGCCCTCGTCCGAGGCTTCGTCGGCGCGATGCAGGTCGCGCTTGTGGGTGGGATCGACGCTCAGATTGCCGGTGAACGAGCCGCCCAGCACCTTGTAGGCGGCGATCAGCGTCTTCAGCCGCTCGTTGATCTGGCGATTGAGCCGCTGCTGGCGCTGCTGGATGGTCATCATCACGAGCAGCCGGATGCCGATGCCGATGAGGGCAAAGAGCGCGACGCCGAGCACGGTGCCGAGCAGCGCCTGCCATGAGCTGAAATCGAGGTTGCGCATGTGCGCTCCTGCAACGAGGTGGTGCCGGTGATAGCACGTTCGGCGCGCTAACGACCGCCTCGGCGAGAATTGATGCGCGTGACAGCCGGGGCGCCAGGTGCGAGGATTCCACCGGGCTTGGGGTCCACACATGCGCATCCACCACCTCAATTGCGGTACGCACCGGCCGATCGGCGGCGCCTTCTACGATGGGGTGAGCCGTGGGTTGACGGCCGATATCTGCACGCATTGCATGTTGATCGAGGCGGGCAACGAGCTCGTGCTGGTCGATACTGGATATGGCCTGGGCGATGTGCACAGTTCGCCGAAGCGGCGGCTGAGCCATATCTGGCCGGCCGTGCTGAATATCGACCTGCGCGAGGAGGACACGGCGATCCGGCAGGTCGAGAAGCTGGGGTTCTCGGCGCGCGACGTGCGCCATATCGTCCTGACGCATCTCGATTTCGACCATGCCGGCGGGCTCGAGGATTTTCCCGAGGCAGTGGTACATCTGCTCGGAACCGAGAAAGCAGCGGCATTCGAGCCGCGCCGGAGCTTTGTCGGCAACCAGCGCTACCGGCCGCTGCAATGGGACGGGGTCCGCAACTGGCGCACCTATGCGCCCGAGGGCGAACGCTGGTTCGGCTTCGATGCGGTGCATGAGCTCGAGGGGCTGCCGCCGGAAATCCTGCTGGTACCACTCAAGGGGCACACGCTGGGGCATGCGGGGGTCGCGGTGGCGGGCGATGGCGGCTGGCTGCTTAATGCCGGCGATGCGTATCTGCATCGGGGCGAGCTTGATGCGGTGCGTCCGCACATGCCGCCGGGGCTCGCGATCTACGAGCGGATCATGGCGACCGACGTGAAGGCGGCGCGCAGCAATCTCGAGCGGCTGCGAGAGCTGAGGGCGAACCATGGCGACGAGATCGAGATCTTCTGCAGCCACGACGCCGCGGAACTCAGGGCGCTTGTCGAAACAAGCCTCTAGCGGCAACTTGGGTTCCGGGACTAGGTTGCGGCCATGCCGACACCGCCCAAGGCCGCCGCGAGCCCCAACCTGACGCTGCACCAGTTGCGCATCGTGTGGGCGGTGGCGCATGCCGAAACGGTGAGCCGCGCCGCCAAGCAACTGGGGCTGTCGCAGCCGTCGCTGTCGCAGCAGATCGCCAAGCTGGAAGCGAGCATCGGGCACAAGGTGTTCGAGCGGCGTGCCGGGCGGATGACGCTGACCGAGATCGGCGCCTTCCTCGTCGACCGCGCCGAGCAGGTGATGCGCGAAATGCAGGCGCTCGAGGACGGGCTCACCGATTTCGCGGGCGGCGCGCGTACGATCGGCATTGTGGGCATCAGTTCGCCGATCCGCGTGCTGTTGCCACCGGCATTGCGGCGACTGCACGAAGCGCTGCCGACAATAGCGTTCGACGTGCATGAATGCAGCCCCGATGACGTGCTGTCGATGCTCTATGCGCGACGCGCCAATGTCGGGATCGTGGCGGCGAGCACGATTGCACGGGCGAGCCTGGGGTTTGCACAGGTGCCGCTGCTCGATGACCCCTATGTGCTGGTGGTGCCGGAGGCGCTGGCACTCGACGGCGTGAAGTCCGAGGATGAACTCGAGCCGGAACTGCGGGGGCTGCTCAACAACGCCATCCAGTTCGTCTATGGCACCCAGCACCAGAAGCGGATCGAAGCCTGGTACGAGGCCGCCCTGCCCGGGCACCGCGTCGTGGCGCAATGCCGGAGCTTCGAGGCGGCAGTCGCCATGGTGCGCGCCGGACTCGGGGTTTGCCTTGCGCCGGCGCTGAGCTGCTTTGCCGGCGATGCGCTCGTGAGCGGCATCCGGCTCTACGAGGTGACGCTCGATATTCCGCGACCGCTGGTGGCGCTGGTGCCGACGCAATATCGGCATGTCGCGCCCTACTCGGCTCTGATCGAGACGCTGCGCGAGGTCGCTACCGGACAGGTGCGGCCAAAGGTCGGCTCGGTGCCGCCCTTCCTTCAAGCCAGAGGATAAACCTATAGGGCATATTCGCCCCTTCACTGCCGATCAGCGTTAGGGTTCTAACTATTGGGGAGTGAGGACGGTCCGCAAAGGGCCGCGGTTCGAGACGTGAGGATCTGGCTTTATCGGCTCGGGTTCCTGGCCTTTTTGCTGGCCGGCTGGACCATTGCGGCGGAGCTCGTGCCGCGCAACCTGATCCCTACGCCACTAGCGACTTTCGCGGCTGCACAACGGCTGTTTGCCGAACCGCGGCTGTGGGTGGCGATCGGCGACAGCCTCACCGTCTACGGCACCGGCTTCGTGCTCGCCGCGCTGGTCGCGATCCCGCTGGGCGTGGTGATGGGCGGCTTCCGGCCGGTGGGGAAAACGCTCGACATCTATGTCAACGCGCTCGCAGCGACGCCACGCGTGGCGTTCATCCCGCTGATCATCGTGCTGCTGGGCCTCGGCGTGCAGGCCAAGGTGTTCATCGTCTTTCTCGGCGCGGCGATGCCGATCCTGCTCAACACCTATGCCGGCGTGCTGGCCTCCAATGACGAACTGGTCGAGATGGCGCGTTCGGTGGGCGCGAGCCGCTGGCGCATTTTCACGCGCATCACCATTCCGAGCGCCGTGCCGTTCATTGTCGTCGGCCTTCGTGTCGGGGCGACGATCGGGCTCATCAATACGGTGGTGGCGGAGCTCTATACCGCCGTGCGCGGGCTGGGCGGGCTGCTCGCCATCTACGGCAACACTTTCCGCATGGCGGAATATTTCGTGATCGTCCTGATCCTTGCGACGGTCGGCGTGATCGTCACCGAACTGCTCCGCCAGCTGCAACAGCGGCTCGAACGCTGGCGTGGCGAGCCTGCTAACTGAGAATTTCCGGGAGGAACCAATGACCAGACTCACATCCCTGCTGCTGCCGGCGCTCGCCGCGCTGATGCTTACCCAGCCTGCCGCGGCGGCGCCGTTCCGGCTGATCCTCACCCATCTCGAGCCGCCGCTGGTGCCGAACTCGGTGATGGATCTGGCGCTGGAGAAGGGCTACTTCGCCGCCGAAGGCGTCGAGGTCGAGCTGGTGCGGGTCGAGCAGACGCCATCGGCACTGCAGGCGCTTGCGGCGGGCGAAGGCGAGATGGCCAATGTGGGCGTCGACGGCCTGCTGCTGCTCGTCGCGCAGGGGGCGAACGATCTCAAGGCGGTGACCTCCCCGAACAAGTCGCTGCCCTACGTGATCGTCGCCAAGGAGGACATCAAGACGGTGGCAGACCTGAGCGGACGCAAGTTCGGCGTCGGCCGCGTCGGCAGCCTCGACCACTCGCTGTCGACCAAGGTGCTGGCGGCGGACGGGCTCGATATTGCTTCGATGGAGGTGCTGGCGATCGGCCAGCCCAATGTCCGCGCTCAGGCATTGGTCGCAGGCCAGATCGACGCGACCACCATGTCGATCGGCGTCTGGATGTCGATCCCGGACAAGACCGGCTTCCATATCCTCATCGATCAGGCGCCCTATTACGCAGCTGCGCCGGTGATCAACAAGGTCAACGCCGTGACCCAGAAGGTGCTCGACGAGCGCGGCGCCGAAGTGCAGGGCGTGATCCGTGCGCTGATCAAGATTTCGCGCGATTTCGCGGCCGACCCCAATGCATGGGCCGCGGCGATGGTGCCCTATGCGCCCAATACCGACGAGGCCGGATTGCAGGCGCTGGCGGCGACGTTCGGCAGCAGCTGGAGTGTCAATGGCGGGATGAACGCGGCGGACCTGCAGGCGACCCAGGACTGGCTCTATTCGACCGAGGATTTCGCCGACGTGGCGCCGGTGACCCTCGCGCAGTGGGTAGACTTCGGTCCAGTTGACGCGGTACTCGCCGAAGTGGGTACGGTCGAGGGAGACGCCGTCGCCCGCTGAGGCATGACTATCCGATGGGGGACAGAGTTCTGGAGCAAGCACCGTCCCCCGTCGCCGCCATCGCGCTCAAGGATGTCGGCATGTCGTTCACGTCCGCCCGGCTGAAACAGGAAATCGTTGCGCTCAAGGACATCAACCTGAGCGTGCCGGACAAGCTGTTCGTGAGCCTGCTCGGCCCCTCGGGTTGCGGCAAGACCACGCTGCTCCGGCTGGTCGACGGGTTGCTGAAGCCCCGGCAAGGCTCGGTCCTCGTCCATGGCGAACCGCCCAGGCCCGGGCCGGACATGGGGTTCGTGTTCCAGTCCTTCCGGCTCATCCCGTGGCTCACGGTCGAAGCTAATGTCGAATTTCCGCTGGGTGAGCAGGGTCTTTCGCCGGTCGAGCGATCCGAGAGGGTGCTGGAACAACTCGAAGCGGTGGGGCTCGCGCGGTTCAAGGATGCCTATCCCGACGAGCTTTCGGGCGGCATGAAGCAGCGCGTGGCGATCGCCCGGGCGCTGGTGACCAAGCCGCGGGTGCTGCTGATGGACGAGCCGTTCGCCAGCATCGATGCGCAGACGCGCGAGCTGATGCAGATGGAGCTGTTGCGCATCTGGGGCCAGCAGCAGGCGACGGTGCTGTTCGTGACACATAGCGTCGACGAGGCGATCGTCTTGTCGGACCGGATTGTCCTGATGGGACCGCGACCGGGGCGGATCGTCGAAACGCTGGAGGTCGAGCTCGAACGGCCGCGCCATCTCGACGATGCGCGGGCCGACGAGCGCTACATCAAGCTGCGTGGCTACCTGTCGGCGCGGATGCGGGAGCTGGTGCTGGCCGATCCGCAGTCGGATTTCTATCGCCCGCAATAGTGGCAGTCCGCGAAGCCCGCGAACTGCCGTGCACCGGCGACTCAGCCGGCGGCGAGTTCGGCGAAAATCGCGTCGAAGCGTTCCTTGACCTTGGGCGGGTTCTTCACCGCCTTGGCCGCCTCGAGGTTGGAGGCCGGATCGTCGACGACGACGAGCGCAACCATGCCCATGGCAAAGTGCGGCAGGCACTTGACGCCATAGACACCGGGCACGGTGAAGACGACATCGACTTCCTTGCCGATGGCGCCCTTGAACGGCTCCGAGCCCTCGGGCGCCATGCCGCGGATGGTCTCGGCATTGTGACCGGGATCGGTCGGGATGAATTTCACGGTGTCACCGGCGGCAACGCGGATCAGCGCCGGCTCGAACACCATGGCGCCCGCCTCACCCTTGTTGAGCATGTGAACTTCGTGCTCGGCGGCGAAAGCGTGGGTCGGCGCCAGCGCGGCCGGAATCGTCAGGGCGGCGATGGAACCGGCGACGAACTTGCGCCTCGAAATGGCAGGCATGAATTCCTCCTCGTATCGTTCGGGCGCTCTGAAGCGTCCTTCTTGCTTTACTGAAAAAGGCTCGAAAACGTGGCGGTCGAGCCGAAGATTGGCATTCCTGCATAGGCCCGGAGTTGAGCACCAGCAAGCTCGCCGAAAGTAGACTCCGCCGATCTGGCATGAGCACTGACTTGGCCGAAAGTTGAAGTGGGGGGCCCCGTTGACGGGTCTGCCGACGCAGGCTTAGGCTGTTAGTAAGCTAGCGAATAATCACAAGAATGCAGGCTCCGTTCGCTGGCAAAGAGCGGAGGAGAGCCTGCGCGCTAGTCACGATAAATTGAGGAGGGGAGACCGCTCATGATGAGTAGTCCGAAACTATCGGCAATCCTTGCGGTTGCCGTGTCGCTGGCGGCTGTGCAGAGCGCAGTTGCACAGCCCGCTGCCAGTCCGATCGACGCGATTACGCCGGTCACGGACGAAATGCTGCAGAACCCGCCGGATGGCGACTGGCTCATGTGGCGCCGTACTTACGACGGCTGGGGCTATAGCCCGCTCGAAGAGATCAACAAGGAAAATGTCGGCAAGCTGACGCTGGCCTGGTCGTGGGGCATGAGCCCGGGCGGCCGGACCCAGGAAACCCCGCTCGTCCACGACGGCGTGATGTTCCTGCAGAACTCCGACCACCGCATCCAGGCCCTGAATGCGGCGACCGGCGACCTGATCTGGGAGTACCAGCACGAGCTGCCCGATGGCGTGAACCCCGGCGGCGAGCGCTCCAAGGCGATCTACGGCAACAACCTTATCGTTGCCACCCGCGATGCGCACATCATCGCGCTCGACATCAAGACCGGCGAACTGGTGTGGGACCAGCAGGTCGCCAACTACAAGCACGGCTTTGCCTACTCGTCCGGCCCGCTGGTTGCCAATGGCGTCATCATCCAGGGCATGACCAGCTGCTCGAACGCCCAGCCGGGCGGTTGCTACTTCACCGGCCATGACCCCGAGACCGGTGCGGAACTGTGGCGCGTCAACACCATTGCCCGTGGCGATACGCCGGAAGGCAACAGCTGGAACGGCGTTCCGGTCGAGAACCGCTACGGCGCTTCGGCCTGGATCACCGGTTCATATGACGTCGAGCAGAACCTGATCTACGCCGGCGTCGGCCAGATCTATCCGTGGAACGCCGAAATCGCGGGCCTGACGCCCAAGAGCTCGGATGCGGGCGTGACCAACGAAGCGCTCTACACGAACTCGACTTTGGCTATCGATCCCAAGACCGGCGACCTCAAGTGGTACCATCAGTACCTGCCGACTGACTCGCTCGACCTCGACTATGTGTACGAGCGCATGATCATCGGCGACGAAGTGGTGACCACCGGCAAGCTCGGCATCATGGAGTCCGTCGATCGCAAGACCGGCAAGTGGCTGTGGGCGCACGAGACGATGCCGCAGAACGTGGTCGCCTCGATCGACCAGACCACAGGTGAGAAGACGATCAATCCGGAAGTGATCCCGGTGATCGGCGAGACTACCTTCAACTGCCCGGCCGACCCGGGTGGCCGCGCATGGCAGGCAACGTCGTACAGCCCCAAGACCGGTGCGATCTACCTGCCGACCGTCGAGTTCTGCTCGAACACCACAGTGAACCCGCTCGATCCGGGCCAGATCTACACCAGCGGTGGTCTGCAGACCTACTCGCGTGTGGTTCGGCCCGACAGCGACGGCAATATCGGCCAGGTCCGCGCGCTCAAGCTCGATGACAAGTCCGAGATGTGGCAGTACCGCCAGTATGCTCCGGTCACCACCTCGACCCTGCCGACCGCCGGTGGCGTCGTGTTCGTGGGCACCCTCGACCGCAAGCTCATCGCGTTCGACGACACGACGGGCGACGTCCTGTGGAAGAGCGGCACGCTCAGCAACTCGCTCGAGTCGTTCCCGATCAGCTACGAGGCCGACGGCAAGCAGTACATCGCCGTGGTGGCGAACTTCGGTAACGGCCTCGGCCGCCTGCAGTCGCTGACCCCAGACATCAAGCTGCCGCCGAACAACCCGGTGACGCTGTACGTCTTCGCGCTGCCCGACGCCGAGTAATCGGCCCGAGCACCTGACACCGGCCCGGGCGGACCTGGATTGCTCCAGTCCGCCCGGTGCCTTCTGGTGAGGTTCTATCTTGCGCGTTGCTTTCGCTTTTCGGCGCCTTGTCCGCCTCGTGCCGGCGCTGGTTCTTGCCGCTGCCTTGGCGCTGCTGCCGGGCACCCCTGCTCTGTCGCAGGAAGCCGAGTTCGACACCGTGCCCTTTGCCGACGGGCAGTGGAATATCGGTCGCCGGCTCGACGAGTCGCAGCTGCGCTACTGCGTCGATGAGCGCGACACGGACTGGGAAGTGGCCGGCGCAATTGCCGACGCGATCGCGGCAGGATTGCTGCTCGAACCCGTCCGCTACGTGGTGAAGAAAGAACTCGCCATCGAGGACATCACCAAGATCTACGCGCTGATGCTGGAGCATTGCGACGTGCATATGGGGTTCAAGCTGATCCCCGAGGGCTACGCGCCGTGGATCTCGCTGACCCGCGCCTATTACGAGGCGCAGTACGTGTTCGTGACGGCCGACCCGGAGCTCAAGCGCTTCGCCGACCTGCCGGCGGGTCGCCCGATCGGGGCGACCATCGGCACCTCGGCCCATATCCGGCTGATCTCGTACATGCAGGCGCTGCCGGCCGACCAGCGGCGGGCGACTTTCCCCTATGGCAATAACGAGCTCGCGCTCGAGGCCGTGCTCAACGGCACGATCGATACGGCGCTCGTCTGGGCGCCGAGCCTGTGGGGCGCGCAGCAGCGCGACCCGGCCTATGCCAAGCTGCACACGATCGATCCGAGCCCGCTGCCGCCGACGACGCTCGGTGTGGGAGCGGTTGTGCTTTCCGACCAGAAGTTCCTGCGCAACGCCATCGACGAGGCCATTGTCGCGTTGAGCGCCGATGGTACGATCGGGCGTATCCTCGAGGACTTCGACTTCCCGGCCAGCGCAGCCCCGTGATGTCCGACCCATCGTCCACCCGCGCCGCCATCAGCGTCGACGCCGTCTCCAAGCGCTACGGGCGCACGCTGGCGCTCGACGGGGTGAGCTTCGACGTCCGTGACCGCGAACTCTTCGCCCTGCTCGGCCCGAACGGGGCGGGCAAGACCACGCTGCTCCACATCCTCAGCACGATCCTGCGCCCCGATGGCGGAGTGGCGCGCATCGCCGGCTTCGATGTCGAAAAGCAGGCGCTGGCGGCGCGGCAGCGGCTGGGGATCGTGTTCCAGGAGCCGAGCCTCGACGACCGGCTGACCGTGCTCGAAAACCTCGAGCTGCACGGGCTCGTATTCGGCGTGCCGCGCAAACTCCGGCGCCAGCGCATCGAGGAGATGCTGGCGCTGGTCGAGCTCACCGAGTGGGCCGGCAAGACTGCCCGCGCCCTCTCCTCGGGCATGAAGCGCCGGCTCGAGATCGCGCGGGCGCTGATCCACGATTCCGAGATCCTGCTGCTCGACGAGCCGACGGTCGGGCTCGATGCGCAGACGCGCGAGCGCATCTGGGCCTATCTGGGCCGGCTGCGGGCGGAACGGAACATCACGGTGCTGGTGACGACGCACTACATCGAGGAAGTCGAGAACTGCGACCGGGTCTGCATCATCGATGGCGGTAAGGTGCTAGCGCTCGATACGCCCGAGGCGCTGAAGCGTGCGCATGGCCAGTCGCTCCTGCGGCTGACGCCGGCGAGCCCGGCTGACCGCGAGGCGATCACGGCGCGCTATGCCGACCGGCTGACCGGCAAGCAGGGCAACGAGCTCACGCTCATCAGCGACGACGCCTTCGTCACCGCAGTGCTGGCCGAGTTCGGCACGCGCATCACGGCGCTGCGCGTCGAGGTGCCGAGCCTCGAGACGGTGTTCCTGTCGCTGACCGGCCGCGACCTGCGCGACCGGGCCGCCGGGGCGCACGAACAGACCCTCGCCTTCGGGCGGCGCGGCGGGGAGCACACGCGATGAACGAGGGGCAGTCGATGCAGCGGCGTTCGGCCTTGATGGTGCAGCTCGGCGGCCTCTATGGGCTCTGGCTGCGCGAGGTGAAACGCGCCTTCCGCGATCGCGGCCAGCTCATCGGCGGGGTGAGCCGGCCGATCCTGTGGGTGCTGATCCTCGGGATCGGGCTCAACCCGTATTTCCGCGGCGAAGTGTATGGCGAAGTCACGTTCGTCGTGCCCTTCACCTACCTGCAGTTCATCTTCCCGGCGGTTATCGCGCTCAACATCATGTTCACCTCGGTACAGTCGGCCGTGTCGGTGATCTGGGACCGGGAGTTCGGCTTCCTGCGCGAGGTGCTGGTGTCGCCGCTGCACCGGGCGACGATCCTGTTGGGCAAGATCCTCGGCGGCACCACGGTCGCCGTGCTGCACGGGTGCCTGGTGCTGATCCTTGCACGCTTTGCCGACGTGCCGCTGACCATCACCGACATCCTCAAGGCGCTGGGGCTGATGTTCCTCCTCGCCTTCGCGCTCACATCGCTGGGCGTGGTGATCGCCAACCGCATCCGCAGCTTCGAGGGTTTCGGCATCTTCTCGAACGCGGTGATCCTACCGCTCTATTTCACCTCGAGCTCGATCTTCCCGCTCGATCCGGCGCTGAGCCGGGCGCAGACGCGCGTCGTCTATCCCGAGTGGCTGGTGACGATCGTCGAGTGGAACCCACTGACCTACGCGGTCGATGCGCTGCGCGGCGTGCTGATCAACTACTACCAGTTCGCGCCGTGGCTGGGGATCACGGTGATCCTTACCGGCTGCGTGGTGCTGTTCAGCATCGCGCTCTACGATTTCCGCCGGGCGTGAGGCTCAGGTGGCCACCCCCGGCGCAAAGCGCGACCTCATAGCCTTCGGCGCCGTGCTGGCGCTCCTCGTCGGGGTGAGCCTGTTGCCGCCCGACACGTCGCTGAGCGAGGTGCAGAAGGCGGGGGCGCTGAAGGCCTGCGTGCCGCCCGTCTATGAGCCGCTGGTCACCGGAGATCCGGCGCGGCCGGGCATCGATATCGAGCTGCTGCGCGCGGTGGCCGAACGGTTGGGCGTGTCGCTGCAGATCAGCGAGAACCGGGCCATGGGGCGCGATTTCAACCCGCGCAACTGGGGCCTCAACCGGGCGCAGTGCCAGGTGATTGCCGGCGGCGTGGTGAACTCGCTGCAGACGCGCTCGTTCCTCGAGACGGGGCCGGCCTATGGCGAAACCGGCTGGGCCATCGTCGCGCCGCAAGCGGTGGGGAGCCTAGAGGGCAAGACGGTCGGAGCGCTGACGCTGGTGTCGGGGCTCGACCGCATCGGGCTCGCGAGCTTCCTCAGGGCGCAAGGCGCAGCGGCCCGGGTGGTCACCAACCCCGAGGCGCTGGTTGCCGGGATCGCCGACGGGACGTTCGATGCCGGGGTGACCGAGGCGATGCTGGCGAGCAAGCTCGCCGTCGACAATGGCTGGACGGTGGACTGGGCACCGCCCGAGCTCGCCCGCTACAATCTGGTGTTCGGGCTGTGGAAGGGCGACATCACGCTCAAGAAGGCGATCGAGCAGGCGTTTGCCGACCTTCGCGCCAACGACACGATTGCCACCATTCTCGAGCGTTATGGCGCGAAGCCGATCGATTAGCCGGCGGCGACCTGTGCGCCGAGAAGCAGTGGCGCGATCAGGTTGTAGATGGGGGCGAGAGCGATCCGCGTGACGCCGAGCAGCGAGGCAACCAGCAGCACCCAGCCGATCACCAGCCCGGCGGCTTGTGGCAGGCGGATTCCCAGGATCGCCAGGAAGTGCGCGCCGGCGAGCGGCGGCAGCGGCACCAGCGCGAAAATCGCCGCCCAGACACACAGGCGCGAGGCAGTACGCAGGAACGCGGCGACGACGAGAGCGGGGGTGTGTGGGAGCAGGGTGAGCGCCGGCACGACAAGCTGCAGCAACAGCCAGCCGAGCAGCAGCAGCGCGAGGCTGCCGGCGAGCACGGTGAGGACAACGCCCCAACGCCCAAAGCGCATGTGCGCCGGATCGAGCGCCACGGGCTTGCTCCAGCCGAAGCCGCCCAGCACCATCGAGGCGAGGCCGACGAGATCGACATGGCCGAAGGGCATGGCCGTCAGCCGACCATCGTGCCGGGGCCCCTTGTCGCCGAGCAGCACGCCGACAGCGGCGAGAGTTGCGCCATGCACCGCGGCGATGATCAGCCCCGAGAGGAGCCGCATCGCCGCGAGCTGGATGGTGATTTCCGCGCCGATCATGCGCGCCTCGGAAGCTGCGGGCGGCGCGTTGCCGCCCGGCTCACTTCTGGATGACGAGGTTGTAGAGCGCGTCGATATCCGATGGCAGCTCGGCCCCCGCCTTGTAGGCGTTGGTCTTGAGGATATAGGCCATCAGGTCGGCATAGGTGCCGGGAGAATAGCGGCCGGGATCGTTGGGCGGCATGGTGCCGCTCATCACCTCGTAGAGCACGCCGGCCGGTGAACCGCCGCCATATTTTTGTTCGAAGGCCGAACCGCGCAGCGGCGGGCCGCCGAGCAGGCCACCGCGCATATCGCTGCCGTGGCACTCGACGCAATCCTCGACATAGACTTCCTTGCCGCGCGTCGCCTGCTCGGCGGTGTAGGACACTTTGGTGCCTTCGGCCTGGGCGACATGGATGCGCGCATCGGCCGGCGTGGGGACAGTGGTCGCGAGCACCGGCGCCTCGACGCCGTGCGCGATGCTGGACACGGCGAGCAGCACGGACGCAATTGCCGCAGCGGCAATACCGCCGGCCAGCACAGACTTGTTGTTCATTGAGTATCCTCCTCGTGCACCGTCGAACGTTGCCGACATTGCTTAGGGTACTAACGAACCGGGAACCGCCTGCCTTGGCAATAGTCTCTTAGTCGCTTCTGCGTGAGCGAAAGCGACGATCGGCCGGCGCGCCGCTGCTATTTCCGGCGGAACACCGGCGCCCGCTTTTCCTTGAACGCCGCCCTGCCCTCCTTAGCATCTTCGGTCGCAAAGCAGATCGCCTGCAGGTCGCGCTCGTAGCTGATCGCGTTGGCGATCGAGAGCTCCCACGCGGCGCGGAGGTTGAGCTTGGCGGTTTCAGCGGCGATGGGTGCGCGGGCGGCAATGGCCTGGGCGATCTTGTTGGCTTCGGCGAGCAGGTCGGCCTGCGGAACGACGCGCGAGACGAGGCCCCATTTTTCGGCCGTCGCAGCATCGATGGGGTCGCCGGTCATCACCATCAGCGCCGCGTTGGACGGGCCGATGGCGTGCGCGAGGTTCACTGCCATGCCGCCGCCACCTATCCAGCCGAGCTTGATCTCGGGGGCGGCGAAGCTGGCGTTGGCCGAGGCGATGCGGATATCGCAGGCCATCGCGGTTTCGAGCCCGCCGCCGAAGGCGTACCCGTTGACGGCGGCGATCGACGGCTTCAGTAGGGCGCGGATCGCGTCGCAATAGTCGGGCCGATTGCGGAAGTTCCATGCGGAGTCGTAGTCGTCGAGCGTGCGGATGTCAGAGCCGGCGGAGAACGCCTTCTCGCCCGCGCCGGTGAGGATTACGCAGCGGATGCCGTCATCGGTGTTGAATGCAGTGACCGCCTCGACCAGCGCCGTCGCCATCTCGGGCGTCATGGCGTTGAGCTTTTCCGGCCGGTTGATGGTGATGGTGCCAACGAACCCGTCGCGGGAAACGAGGATGTTGTCGCTCATACCCCGTCCTCCGCCACCGCGCCCTTGGCGAGCAATGCCTCGATCTGCGCGTCGTCGTAGCCGGCTTCGAGCAGGACGTCGCGGCTGTGCTGGCCGACGACGGGGGCGCCGCGATCGACCTTGGACGGGGTCTTCGAAAACTTGATCGGGAAGCCCGGTGTCTTCACGTGGCCCTCGGTCGGGTGGTCATACTCGACGAAGGTGCCGTTGTGCTTGACCTGCTCGTCCTCGACGAGGTCGCCATAACCGTAGACCGGGCCGCACCAGATATCGGCGGCACGCAGCAGTTCCAGCCATTCGGCTGAGGTCTTGGTCTTCAGCCGATCGCGGGTCTTGGCAAAGATCTCGTCGCGCTTCTCCCAGGTGTCGACCTCGTCATCCATGGTGAGGAAGCTCGGCTCGCCGATGGTCTGGCCGAGATTGGCGAGCTTGGGGAACGCGACGATGATGAAGCCGTCCGAGGTGGCGAAGGCACCGTACGGCGCTCGGATGTAGACATGGGCGTGCGGTTCGGCCGAGCGGGTCTGCGGCTTCTTGCCGACGGTGAACACCGACAGTTCCTGCATCTGGATGGTGGTGATCGCATCGAGCATGTTCACCTGCACCAGCTGGCCCTCGCCGGTGCGCTCGCGATGCAGCAGCGCCGCCAGCGCGCCCTCGAAAGCGGTGTAGGCGGTGATGCCGTCGACCAGATACTGCCCCGCCGCGTTCGGCGGCTCGCCCTCGCGGCCGGCCGACAGCATGGCGCCCGACATGCCCTGTAGCACCAGGTCCTGGCCGGGCCGGTGGAGGTACGGGCCATCCTCGCCATAGCCGGAGATCGACACGTAGATCAGCCGCGGGTTGATGGCGCTCAGCGTCTCGTAGTCGACGCCGAGGCGCTTCGCGACGCCGGGGCGGTAGTTCTGGAGGAACACGTCGGCGGTCTTCACGAGCTCGAGCAGCACGGCCTTGCCGTCGGGGTCCTTCAGGTCCACGGCCAGCGAACGCTTGTTGCGGTTGAGCGAGAGGAACGACACGTTGACCTTGTTGCCGCGCGCTCCGCCGGCCGCGGTGTGGCGCTGCCACTCGCCAGTCACCGGCTCCACCTTCACCACATCGGCGCCGAGATCGCCCAGCCGCTGCGCCGCGAACGGCCCCGCCATGGCGATGGAACAATCGAGAACGCGATAACCGGACAGGATGCCCATTTGGAAATGTCTTTCGGTGTCAGTGCATGTACCAGCCGCCATCGACGTGGATGGTCTGGCCGGTGATGAAGGAAGCGGCGTCGGAGGAAAGGAACATCAGGATGTTGGCGATATCGGCCGGGGCACCGCGCCGCTGCAGCGCCTGCGCCTCGTAGATGCGCTTCTCGTAGGCCGGCAGGTCTGGATGGATCTTTTCGGCATCGGTGGGGAAAGCGCCGGGGGCGACCGCATTGACGGTGATGCCGTGCTTGCCGAACTCCCGCGCCCACGAGCGGGTTAGGCCGACCAGCGCCATCTTCGACTGCACATAGGGCGTGAGGTCGGACCAGCCACCCGAGATCGTCACGGACGAGATGTTGATGATGCGGCCGCGCTTTGCCGACTTCATGTGCGGCAGTGCGACCTGCACCGCCACGATGCCGGCGTCGACGTTCACGCGCTGCACCAGCTGCATCTCTTCGATGGTGTAGGCCTCGAAGGGCTTCGACGGATAGATCGCGGCATTGTTGATGACGACGTCGAAGCCGCCGACTTCGGCCGAGACCTTTTCGAGCCCGGCCTTGAAGCCGGCAAGATCGGACAGGTCGAGCGACGACACGGTCAAACCATCGAGCCCGGCCGCGGCAGCCTGCAGTGCAGCAACCTTGGCCGGGTTGTTGTCGATGGCGACGACCTTTGCCCCCGAGCGCAGCATCTCGATGGTGGTCTCAAGGCCGAGGCCACCCGCTGCGCCGGTATAGAGGATGGTTCGCCCGGCGAGCGAGCCGAAGTGATCGGCAGCCATCAGCGCCCCCCGATGTTCAGGTGATTGCCGGAAGGCAGCGGGTACTCGCCGTCCGGCTGGCCGGAGATGGCGCGAATGCGGGCCTCGCTGGCAGCGATATCTGCGGCGCCGTCGAGAATACGGAAGACGCTGTCGTAGCGCTTCTCCTCGCCGTGCTGCAGCCAGATCATCTCGCCGCGTTCGCGGGCGGCATTGTTGCCCAGCACGTGGTTGGTCGAGGGCTCGATGCCGAGCGCGTACTGGCCGGCCTGAAAATTCTGCCACTCGTAAAGGCAGGGGAACTGGTCCTTGCGGGTTTCGACCTCGAAGCCGATACCGGCCGCGTCGTTGACCAGCGCCACGAACTGCTTGCCCTCGGCATTGGCGCCGAGCTCGTGCTGCCAGACCTGTTCGTGGAAATCGAGTTTTGGGGCCGGCATGGTACGGTAGCCGACGCCCTGCTTGCGGTAATCGTTGCCGGCATGTGCGGCCCACACCACGTCCTTGATCGGCGCGAGGTAGCGCGAGCCTTCGTCGAGCACCGGGTGGCCGACATTGATGTGGTAGCAGTACATGTGCGGCGTCTTGTAGAAGCCGTGGTTCACCACCCGGTCGGTGATGCGGATCTCCTTGCCGCCGACATCGGCCTCGATGCGGCGGATCAGGTGCAGGTCTTCGCCGAACACGGCCGACTGCTGCACGATTCCCTCGGCCCACAGCACGCACTCGTCGCCGTGCCATTCTTCGCCATAGCCGGTGAGCTTGGCCGGAATGGTGCCGACGCGGCCATGCAGCGAATGGCTGACCGTCTGCTTGGGCGAATAGACGTAGTTGTCCGCCGGCACGTCGTTCATGAACAGGATGTGGTCGAGCCCGCAGGTGACGAGCAAGCCCGAGAACGAACGCGCCCAGGCGAGCCCGCCCTCGCCTTCGTATTCATGCAGGCCAGGATGCCGGAAGCCGGCGGGAGAGTTCCAGCCGATCGCCTTGCCGTTGAACTCGCAGTCGGCGATGTCGAGGGCACGATCGACCAAGGAGGTGAAGCGGAGGCCCGAGCCGGTGCGGAATTCGAGCATGCGGATGCCGCGCTCGACGCCGTCGGAAAGTTCCACCAGGCGCACGCCGGCGAACTGGCTCAGCATGCCCGCGCGCTCGGCGATTTCGCGGCGGGTATAGGTCCGCCCGTTCAGCTGCACCATCGGGCGTCTCCTCAGTCGAGATGGTAGATTTCGGGAATGGTGCTCCACCATTCGCCCGGCTGCGCCGTCTTGAGCGGCGCCTGGCAGGGATCGGTGAGGGCGAGCCATTCCTTGGTGATGGCGCGTTCTCCGAGCACCTTCATGTCGGCCGCGTAGTCCGAGCCGGCATATTCCCAATAGCCGAACAGCAGCATCTCCGGCTCGCGCAGGTAGATCGAGTAGTTGCGGATGTTGGCGGCCGAGAGCGCTGCGTCCATCTCCGGCCACGGCTCGGCATGGAGCCGCTTGTACTCATCGAGCTTCTCGGGCTTCACCCCGATCACCATGCCCATGCGCTGCACCATGGCTTACTCCTTGGTGCCGCCGGCGGTCATGCCGGAGACGAGGTAGCGCTGGGCGAAGAGGAAGACGAGCAGCACAGGCGCGATGGCGAGCAGGGTCGCCAGCGCCAGTGCCGACAGCGTGATCGTGGTCGAGGCGGCGTTGGTCGGGTTGAACGCCGGCACGTTGGACAGCAGTTCGGCGAGGCCGACCTGGATCGGCGCCTTGCGGCCCGGCAGCGTCACGTAGGGCAGGAAGTAGTTGTTCCAGTTGCCGGTGAAGCTGAAGAAGCCGACCAGCGCAATGACGGGGGTCGAGAGCGGCATGGCGATCTTCATGAACACCTGCCACTCGTTGGCGCCATCGAGCCGGGCGGCCGCCAACAGGTCCCGCGACACGGCGGTCGAGAAGTAGATGTAGGTGAGGTAGACGCCGAATGGGTAGAAAGAGAAGGGCAGGATCGCCGCCAGCGGATTGCCGATGAGGCGGACGGCGCTGAGCTCGAGGAAGATCGGCAGCACGAGGGCGGTCGACGGGATCAGCATCACGATCAGCGTGACCACCAGCAGCAGGCGGCGGCCGGGGAACTCGGTCATCGCCAGCGCGTAGCCAGCGGGGATCGAGATGCCGAGCGTGATGACGAGAGCGGCCACGCAGTAGAAAACCGAGTTGCCGATCCAGGTCCAGATGAGGCCGCCCTGGAACGTCATGAGGCTCTGCCAGTTGGCCAGCAGCGTGCCGATGTCGCCGAATGCGAACGGCGCTTCGAGGAGCAATTGCCGGTCGGTCTTGGTCGGCGCGATCAACAGCCAGATCAGCGGCACGACGAAGAACAGCGCGAAGACGATGAGGATCAGCACGCCGAAGGCGCGGCCAAGCCAGGCGCCGGGAGTGAGGTCCTTGGAACGGGCGCCGACGATTTCGGAACTAAGCGCGCTCAAACAGGCCACCCTTGAAGACGAAGTAGATGGAGAGGGCGACCGCGACGGCCAGCAGCACCAGCGAGATTGCCGCCGAGCCGTTGAAGTCGTTCTGCTTGAAGGCATAGAGGAAGGCGAGCTGGTTGAGCGAATAGTCCTGCCCCACGACGCCACGGCTTGCCTGTGCGAGAACGCGTGGTTCGACGAAGAGCTGGGTGCCACCGGCGAACGACATGATCACCATGTAGGCGATCCACTTG
>JAESFU010000174.1_pt1 | contig 84513 bp, 62 predicted proteins | sample 9269461 | NCBI WGS metagenome assembly JAESFU01 (sample SAMN14502556, study PRJNA617107) | algae metagenome | isolation source: Stenomitos rutilans HA7619-LM2 and co-occurring heterotrophs from cave walls | place: USA: Waikapalae cave, Hawaii | collected 2009-07-28
ATGCTACCGCTCCGGCGGCCCGGTTCCAAGACTCTCCAGTGGAGGTCAACCCGTGGATAGGAGTTGGTTAACCCTTCCTTGGCTTTAGTCAGCTATTTTTGCCCCCACTTTCGGAGTAACGAAGGGGGAACGTGGGGTGGCCCGTGCCATGGTACTGGCGGCACGGCTCGGTATGGCCCTCAGGTAGGGCTTCCTGACCGATAGAATAGTGATCTTCAGGGGTGAAACTTCGCCGAATTTTGCTCATAGTTTCTGAAGGTAGTAGGACTAATCGCCGTGGCGCACCACCTGTTTTGACCAGTTTGTCCAACCATTCAGGGGGCTAAGACAAAACAAGCTCATCCACCAGGTCTATGCAGTGGTCAAACGGAGCAAAAAATATGACAAAACTTATGCCTTATCCCTTGCTTAATCCATAGAAATCGGCCCGGCGGCTTCCCTTTGAAAGGTCTTGATTTTTAGCGACAAAGGCCAGGGCCCTATCTTGGTTTTGTCACAAGGGCAAACCTAACAGTTGGGTGCATCGACTAAAGCGGGGATTATAAGTCCAGCTCACGGGCGACAAGGGAGCCGCCCCAGTAGGCAGTTTGTGGCTCGTTAGGCGGTTTCGGTCGACCCGAAAATCGCCCTGACAGGCAAACTTCCCGGCCCGTTTGCTATGTCCTCTGCAACAGGTTAATCGCCCCGAAGTGAAGAGGAAACGGGTTGCGTATGACACGACTGGGACGCCGGAGTGGAAACGTAGTGAAAAGGCAACTACTTCTTACATTCACCAGCAGTATCTGTTTGGAAAAGATACCCCTTATATCAACTTATCAGTCTGTCAATGTGAGAAGCAGCGGCCCAGTCTCCAATTGATGAATGACGTCATTTTTGTAGCTCCGGCCAACGGGCAGTTCCAGATTGTTCAGCCGCACGGAATGGCGGCTGAAGGCAGTGATCCGGGCTCTGGCCACTATAAACGACCGATGGATTCGCAGAAACTGCTCGTGAGGTAGCTTTTCTTCCAAAATACTGATTCGCATATAGGTAACATACTGCCTCTGGTCGGTCCAGATTTTCACGTAGTCTTTCAGACTCTCGATCCATACGATATCCGTTAGTAACACCTTTACCATTTCCTTATCCACCCGAATATATAGGTATGGCAGTATGCCTGACTCAGACGAGAGAGCGGGTTCCGAACGCTCTGGCAACTGCCGTTGAAACGCCTTGCCAACGGCTTTCATAAATCGTTCGAACAGGATGGGTTTAAGCAAAAAATCGACTACGTCCAGATCATAGCCATCCAAAGCAAACTGCCGGTAGGCTGTTGTCATAATTACCAGCGGGGGGCGGCTCAGTGTTTTCAGGAAGTCGATTCCCGTTAGCCGGGGCATCTGAATGTCTAAGAAAAGCAGGTCAACCCCATTGCGCTGTACCAGTCCGAAGGCGTCTATCGCGTTCGTACAGCTACCAACCAGTTCCAGATTCGGGAGCCGTGTTACGTAGTCGGTCAACAGTTCTATGGCCAGTGGCTCATCATCCACAATGGCACAGCGCAGTTTGGGTGTCCTGGTCTGTGGCGCATCAGGCATACGAGAAGGTGTCGTTCATTAGGTGAACCGCAGTTGGTTGTAAGGCCGACAGGTCAATCAGTAAGTGTACTGTAAAAACTGTCGGTTCATTCCTGATCGTCAGCGTATGCTGATCGTTATATAAAATCGCTAACCGGCTCCGAACGTTCTGCAGGCCAATACCATGGTTGCCCGCTGGCGGTTCATTATTGGCTTCTTTGCTGTTTTCAATTCGGATATGAAGGGCATTGTCGGTCAGTCTCAGGTCAATCTCGATCCAGCCATTGGTCAACTGTTGCGACACACCGTGCGTAAAGCAATTCTCAACAAAGGGCAACAGCAACATGGGAGCCATATATAAATCGGCTACTCCCGGCTCGGCGTTCAGCGTCAACCGGAGTTCAGGGCCAAAGCGTATTTTTTGTAAAGCCAAATAGTTGTTGATGTAGTTCAATTCTTCCTGTAATGGCACCTGCCCGCTTTTGCTATCATACAGCGTGTAATCCAGCAGGGCCGACAGCCGGTAAATCATCTCTGGAGTTTGGGGAGAATTTTTCAGCGACAGCGTATAGATGTTATTCAACGTATTGAAAATGAAGTGCGGCTGTACCTGCGACTGAAGCAGTTCGAGTTCGGCCTCGCGCCTGACCAACTGCAAGGTCTGGTTTAGCTGTTGCTGCTGATACCATTTGTTTACGAAATAAAGCATAATACCCGCTCCCACCACTGTATACAATTCGACAGCGATAGTCAACAGCTTGGGAATGAACAGCAGCGGAAACTTTATGGGCACAGTCGGGTAATATACCGGATAGAACAGGTAATAGGTTATTAGCCGCTGAAGCAGGACAAACACAAGTATGCTGCTGAGTAAGCCTATGTAAAACGCCCGACGCTGCCCGGTCAACAGATAGCGTTCCAATAAGCCATAAATGGTGAAGTAGGTTGCACCCATGACCAGCGATACGCAGAGCAGAGCGCGAAAGAACTCAGCTTCGTAGGGTTCTGTAACCAACGAACACGTTTCCCGAACGATTCTGGCATTGGTCAGCCACGAATATAGAAAATACACCAGCCAGAAAAGCCCGTGTTTAGCCACCGTTTTTTGTCGAATTGTCATTAAGCAAGGTCGTTTACTGTCGAAATATATTTCTTTCCTATGGAAAATGGCGTCGGTCAATCCCGTTTTTAGACGAACAGCCAATTGGCACGACAAACGGCATTCGGCGCATCAACAGGCTTTCTGTCGGCTACGATGGCTGTCCGGCGAAAAATGGAAATGTCGGCAAAACACCTTCTCTATTTTTGGGGCTCTACTGTTTCGCTGCCTGTATGTCTGTCTGGTTTCTTCGCTGTTTTTTTCTGGTCATCTGCCTGCCGCTATGGTCAAAAGCCCAAACGATGCCAGTGGGCGCTAATCCGGTCAACTCAGAGGTGGCACAGCCTGATACTATGCAACAAGACTTGCAAATCGGTAATGGCGGTCAGAAGCAGATTTTTGCTCCTCCGGCCAGACGTAACCGGGTTCGTGCCATTGAAATAAGCGAAAAACTAAAACTCGATGGCCGTTTAGATGAAGCCGCGTGGCAACGGGCTGAATCCGTCGGGCAATTTACACAAGTAGATCCACACCAGGGTACGCCGGCCCGTTTCAGGACCGATGTACGAGTGCTGTTTAATCGCCATTATCTCTACATCGCGGCCATCAATCACGATTCGCTGGGTCGGCGGGGGCTGCGGGTTCCTAATTTCAAACGCGACTTTTCAGACCGGACTCAGGACTTGTTCGGTGTAGTAATCGACGGGTTGAATGATCAACGCAATGCGGCCACGTTTATGACCAACCCCTATGGAACGCAGCGTGATCTGCTCTCGTTCGACGATCTGCTGTACGACATTGACTGGGATGGCCTGTGGAAAGTACGGACGACCCGCACCGATTCGGGCTGGGTGGCCGAAATGCAGATTCCCTGGCAGACCTTACGCTACCTGCGCTCCCGTGATTCGGTGCAGACATGGGGAATTAACTTTGTCCGTAATCGGCGGTTTTCCAACGAACTGTCGGCCTGGGCACCTTTTCCGAGAGCATTCACGTCGAGCCGGGTTCACTATGCGGGCCTGATTACGGGCCTGAAACCACCTCCGCCCAAACCCAACATTCGCATTCAGCCCTATTTGTTGTGGGCCAACGACCGCTCCGATGGCACCGAAATCGGGTATGCCCACCACACCCGGTTTAAGGTTGGCGGTGATCTGAAATGGGCGATTAACCCGAATACCGTACTCGACCTGACGCTGAACACCGACTTTGCCCAGGCCGACGTGGATCAACAGGTGAACAACCTGACGCGCTTCTCGGTGCTTTTTCCCGAACGCCGGGCCTTTTTTCTGGAGAATGCCAGTCTGTTCGGCGCGGGACTGGGCGACCCGGCGGCACCCGGAACGGGCGGCAATATGGTTATCCTGCCGTTTTTCAGCCGCACTATCGGGCTGGCAACGCTTCCGAACGGCACCAGCACACCTGTGCCCATCGACGCGGGCGCACGGGTGGTGTATCGGTCGGTGAAGCGCAATTACGGCGGAATGATTGTCCGGCAACGGGGCATTCCGGGAAGCCCTGCCACCGACTATTTTGTTGGGCGGTACGTCGAAAACATCGGCAAACAAAACAGGCTGGGGCTATTGACAACCATCAAAAACGTACACAGCACCGACAGCGCGAGCAGCCATCAAAATGGAACGGTAGCCGTGGATGGCTTTTTTCGGCTTGGCCAGACACTATCGTACAATGCTATGGTAATTGGGTCGCTTACTACCACCGATCCGGTTGGGGCAGCAGGTAAAAGTGGAGCCATAGCGGGGTATAGCCAGTTTTTTTATCGGTCCAATCAGTTCGTCGGCTGGCTCACGCAGGCCGTAGTGCCCGCCAGTTTCAAGCCTGAGATGGGGTTTGTGTCACGGTCCGGCGTGGTTTCCAACGCCATTGGCGGGTTTGCCGTGAACCGCAGCAAGTGGCTCCCCAAACGGGTGCGTAGTTTTGAACCCGGTGTGTTTCTTGAATTCTACCATAATGCTTCGACGGGCCATTTGCAGGAAACCCAATGGAGGCTGAATCCTGTCTGGATTACGTTTCAGAACGCGGGCTACTTTGCCCTGTTCGTCAATTCACTATTTCAGCGGCTCGACGACGGCAATTACCGGCCGATCGGCCTGTCTATTGCATCGGGCAAGTACCGTTACACACGCTATGTGGCCCGTTTCGGCACCGACCCCTCCCAACGGGTCTCGCTGACAACGTCTCTCGAAACCGGGCGATACTACGATGGACACCTGCATACCGGAGTGGCATCCATGATTCTGGCTCCTGTTCCGCACACCTCGTTCACGGTCAGGAGCGAAGTAAATCGGTTTCAGCACGTAGGGGGGTATACGGGTACGGTTGCCCTTTACAGCGTCGAGAGCCGGTTGGCTGTCAATCCGCGCCTGCAACTGATTGGTTTTTTCCAACGCAACACCTATATCGACAAAAATGTCTGGAACGTCCGACTATCGTGGGAATTTCAGCCGCTTTCGTTCTTATACCTCGTCTATAACCGGGGCGCCTACGCCGGTTCGGTGGTTGGTGCCGACGGATTGGTTTCACGTCAGCAGGAACAGCATCTGATTGGAAAGTTGTCGTACCTGAAGCAATTTTAAACACCTTTGCTGTATATATTAAGTGAAGAGGTTGTTACACAGAGATGCACAGAGCGAAAAGAGATGCACAGAGGAGTTTATTGGAAAATCTCTGCGTATCTCCTGTTTTCTCTGTGTAATAACCTCTTCACTCAATACAACTAAACATGAGCGATTGGCTATTTTTCTATACTTGTTGGGTCATCCGACCTGTTGATGGTCACGTTACAACGTCAACCACCTTACTTAAAATCGAATAACCTGTATGAAATACGCATTCATTCTTTTTCTTCTCGTTACAGGAAGCCTAAACGGTTTTGGTCAAACCAGGCAGGATAGTATAGCCATCAGACGGGCGGTTCTTGACTATATTGAATCACAGCACGTGCCCAATCCTGCCCAAATGGAGCGGGCCTTACACCCCAGAATGGTAAAGCGGACTTTCTGGAAAGACAAAGCAACAACTAAAGATTATGTACGGGAAACCTCGACTGAATCAATGGTTCTGCTTGCTGAAAGCTACAATAAAAAAGGTGATCAGTTTCCGGCTATCCCAAAAAAAGAAGTCAGGCTTCTTGATATTTCGGACAGGACCGCTTCGGTTAAACTAATCGCCGATGAATGGATTGATTACATGCATCTTGTCAAATTGAATGGTGCTTGGAGAATTATCAATGTGCTTTGGCAGTACAACGATAGCTCTCGACATTAATAAGGCGTAATGATATAATTAACAGCGGATATGTTACGTGTTTGAACCGGTTTTGCCCACTCCGCGCAGGGTGGCTTTCAGGTGACAGGCCTCGCGTCCCGTCGGCGGGTTTGAAACCCAACCACCGCTGAATTCGCGGGCGAATATATGCACGAAAACTGTTAAACTGCCTTAGTGGGGAATGCTTGATAATCAGGCAGTTGCAATTTAACACTACATTCTTCAGGGGTGTAAAGGTGCAGGCTGTTTTTGTTCAGTTGAGTGATTAGCACACCATCAACACATGGGGGCGTTGGGTGCAGAGCCAAAAAGTAAAAACGTATTTGCCAGCGTTCGAATAACAAACTCAAAAACTGTAAAGCTATTTCAGGACGAGTCAGGATCGCACTCCTGAAAATCTACTCCAACCGGACCCACATAGTACCTGAAAGTGCGTCGCCGGGATTCAGAATGGTTAACCCTTCGCCATTGTTGAAAGCATTCACATTAGCGGTAAGCGGTTCAATGGCAATCGTATCGCGTCGGCGGGGGGTGTAGCACACTAAATAATTGAGTTTACCTTCGCCGGTTTGCTGACCCACAATAAGACGAACCCCCGTGTTCAGCGAGGTCAATGTAGTTTCCGCAAAAGATTCGGTCTCCGTTGTCGGAGAGGTCGGTTCAATAAGAAAAGCTGCATCTAACACGCTTTCGCGTAAGGGGATTGTGCCTGCTTGTTCTGCCGGTTGCCGACCTGTGGGAATCATGGATTCATCAAGCGCAATGGGTATCCGCCCAGGTAATGACAGATTCATGTCATCGATTAATTCGTCGGATAAGGTAAAGTAAGGATGCCAGCCAAACGCTGCCGGACATCGTCTGGTGCCTGTATTCATAGCTGAGTAACTAACTTTCAGCGCGCACATTCGGTCGGTGTCGGGGCTACTTCCCTTGTGCAATACGTTGGCCTGTACCAACTCATAAGCAACCGTTAACGCAAATGGAAATGGATAGCCAACTGTGTCGCCCGCATAATCATATCGTAAAACTACCTGTGCATGAGTAGCGGTTGTTTCCTGACTGACCACCGAAAAGGGGCGCCCGTGTACGAAGCCATGCAAAGCATTGTCGCGTCGGGCTTCGTTAAGTTTCAGCGCATAATCTTCGCCATCGAAATGGTAAATGCCGTGCCGAATTCGGCTTGGGAAGGGATAGAGCAGCGCACTGGCGTAACTTTCATCGGCTAACAGAGCCTGCGGAGAGTCAGGAGCGTCAATAAGGGCAAACAAATTCCGGCCTTTTCGCAGGACTAATCGTCTGAGAATCGCGCCAAATTCGGGAATGATAGTGATGAACTCGCCTGTTTCGGTATGTTCAAGCAAGTATTCAGTGAGCGGTTCGCTCCCCGTTGGTAAAGGGCCAAAAGGCTGGGTAGTGATCTGAAACGGCATAGCAGGAGGGGCTAAAGTCGATAAATAAATAAGCCCGCTACCGCACCTATTGTTTGGTTTACCGGATTAAAATTTCGCCATATAAAAGGGAACGATAGGAGAGCGTGACGTTACATTTCGCCCTCTACGCCTAAGCCAAATAAGGCAAAATCGTAGCGTACCGGATCAATAGGGTCGAATTGACGGAGTGCCTCGGTTAGTTCAAGAGCGGCTTTCCAGTCGGTCTGCTGGCGGTTCAGTAAACCCAATTGACGCGAAACCCGGTTCACATGCACGTCAATCGGCATCACTAATTGACTCGGTTGCAGGCGCGTCCATACGCCAAAATCAACGCCACGGTCGTCGCGTCGCACCATCCAGCGCAGGAACATAAGCAGGCGTTTGCACGAGGAGTTACGGGCAGGCGTAGCAATGTGTTTGCGGGTTCGCTCCGGGAAATGATCGGTTAAACTGCAAAACTGGTCATGAAAGGTGATGAGAGCCTGCTCAACTGTATCAGCGGGCTTCAGCCCGTTTGAAGAAAGCGGGCTGAAGCCCGCTGATACGGCCAGAAACGCATCCTCCAGCGAGTCGTTTTTCTGGTAATATTGTTGAAAAAAATACAGAAAATAGAGAGCGTCCGTCGCGTTGAACGTGCGGTGCTTAAACGCCAGAAATCGGTTTAAATCACTTTCCTGATGATAACGAACGAAATCATAGGGGGCCCCATCCATCAGTTCGACCAGTTCATTGGCTTTTTTCAGGATAACCGGGCGCTGACCCCAGGCCAGCACAGCCGCCCAGAACCCCATGATTTCAATGTCCTGTTTACGACTAAACCGGTGCGGAATGCTGATGGGATCACGCTCAATGAATGAAGGCCGATTGTATTGATCGGCCTTCGCATCTAAAAATTTTTTGGTTGAAGAAAAATCTCTTTTTTGTAAATCATTCATCATTCATCATTCATCATTCATCATTCATCATTCATCATTTGCTTTTCCCCCCGCTAACGACCCAGGCCGCTGCCCTGGAAACGCCCGAAAACACAGCCAGCAAGGTGGACATGACGAATGTGAAAACGGCAATAAATGGATAAGCCAGCGTAAACATAATGCTGAACGTCACATAGCCCGGCGACGCTTTCATTTGTTGGTCACGTTCCTGACGACGGCGGGCAATCCGTTCTTCTTTGGTTTCCATAAATCAGTGATCAGTTAACAGTAATCAGTCATGAGTGAATGCGCTTTTGGGTGTTCTTACTGATAACTGGTTACTGTCAACTGTTATCTGACAATGTAACTTACTTCAGCTCGAAAACGCCGGTCGGTTGGTGAAAGTTTCGCAAAGGCCTGCGTCGATAATTTAATCAGAATCTTGTCATTAACACCTGTATTGGGCAATCGCCCAATGACTTTCACCCAAAGGCTCTGGTTATTAAACTCATTTCGGACCTGCACGAGTGTGCCAATGGGAGCCGTGCGGTGAAGGGCCATGTATTTCCCGGACCCATCATTACCTTCAATCATTTCGGCAACCCCACTGCTGGAAATACGGCGACCATGCGTAGGCATAGGGGCGTCATTTCCGGGGCGCGGTAGCTCGACTTCTTCAGCCGGTTTTTCGGCTTTCTCGGGTGATTTTGTCTCGGCCCGATTATCAGTCTCAACGGGTTTAGTAGAAATCGGGGGTGATGGAGGTTCATAACGTCGTTCCGGTTTTGATTCAGCGGGCGTTGTAGACCGGGGTTCAGTTGGGCGGGGTTCGGTTGGATGGACGGCAACCGGCGGGCGACTTACTACCTCGGCGTCGGGTCGATGGGTAGGTGTGTCGGGTGTTTTGGACGGCACACTCGGCATTGGTACCGAGGGTGTGCGGGCCACATACGCCTTCTCAGAAACGATAAGCGCCTGACCGATCAATACGTTGTTGCCGGGCAGGTTATTCCATTTACGCAGATCGGCCTGGGATACACCATATCGACCCGCTAAGCTGTAGAGTGTCTGCCCCGGTTCCACGACATGAATGCCTGCCCGCGCCGGATCGTCGGTTTTTTTCGGGTCTTTGTCTTTCTCAGAGCTTCGTTCCGGTTTGGCAATTGGGGCGTCAACCGTTGTCTGTTTAGCGGCTGCTTTGGCCTCCCGCTTTTCTTCTTTTTCCTGCTTCCGAATGGCCTTGTCAATAGTTTTCTCTGCTTTTCGGCTTAGCGAACCGTCAGGAATCGGAATACGCACTACCTGACCATACTGAACGGATGGGTTCATGCCGGGATTGGCTCCTTTTACATCGGCCACGGAGCGGCCATATCGCCGGGCAATGGCGAACAGCGTCTGGCCTTCATCAACGCGGTGCAGAATAAACCGTTTGCCCTCTTTTTTCTCAATACCAACTGAGTCGGCAAAGGTAACACAGGCTGGTAGAGCCGGATAGGCAAGAACGGAGTGGAGGGAGAGAAATCCACTCACGCAGGTCAATAGAGCGGAACCAACAGAATACTTCTTCATGGGTTATCATCAGCCGAAACCGACGGGAATTCCCGGCGATTACCTTCAGAAACGGCTTATGTTGTAAAATTAACGCAAAATTCGGCGTATTCGCGTTAAAAGAATACAGATGCTCTATTTTGCGGTTGGGACGGCCGCTGCCGTGGGGTACCCTGTTAAAAAACCTTAAAACAGAACCACCTGAACAGAAGCGGTCGTTTGAGGTTAAACTATCAGTTAGTAGTTCGTTTGGCGGCCAGCCCGGTCAGCCTTCTTTACACAGTTATCTTTTTGAACGTATGCAAAATTATTCGATACTCTGGGCCGACGATGAAATTGATTTACTGAAGCCGCATATCCTGTTTTTGAAAAATAAAGGATATGACGTTACGCCCGTTAATAGTGGCGCCGACGCCCTCGATGAGGTGGAGCAAACCAACTATGACGTCGTTTTTCTGGACGAAATGATGCCGGGCATGACGGGCCTGGAAACGCTCTCGCAGATTAAGCAGATGCGGCCCAACCTCCCCGTAGTCATGATTACCAAAAGTGAAGAGGAACACATTATGGAAGAGGCTATTGGCTCGAAAATAGCCGATTACCTCATCAAGCCACTCAACCCGAATCAGATTTTACTGTCGGTAAAAAAGATTCTGGACAACAAACGACTCGTGACTGAGCGTACCAACATTGGCTATCAGCAGGACTTTCGGAATATCTCCATGCAATATAACGACCGCATGGATTTTAACGAATGGGCCGATGTCTATAAAAAGCTCATCTACTGGGAATTAGAACTGGATGGGTCGCAGGACAGGAGCATGTCGGAGGTGATGAATATGCAGAAAAGCGAAGCTAACTCGGAGTTCTGCAAGTTTGTAATTGACAACTACGAAGACTGGCTCAACGACCCTAAAGCGGCCAGCCCGGTTATGTCGCACCAGTTAATGCGGAAAAAAGTGTTTCCGTTGCTGGACCAGGGCGGTGCATCAGCACCATCCGGTGCGGCACCACTGTTTTTTATTCTGATTGATAATCTGCGCTACGATCAGTGGAAAGTGATTGAACCCCTGCTGGCCGATTATTTTACGCTGGAAGAAGAATCGTCTTATTATTCCATCCTGCCAACCACAACCGGCTTTGCCCGTAATGCCATTTTTTCGGGAATGATGCCCAGCGAAATGGAACGCAAACACCCCGACTTATGGGTGAATGACGACAGTGAGGACGAAGGGTTGAACAACCACGAAGACGAATTCCTGCGTCGGCAGTTGGAGCAAAGCCGCCTGAACATCAAAATGTCGTACCACAAGATTCTGAACGTTAATCAGGGAAAATCATTAGTCGATAATTTCAATAACCTGTTGCAGAATCAGTTAAACGTGGTGGTGTATAATTTCGTGGATATGCTGTCGCACGCCCGGACGGATATGGCCATGATTAAGGAACTGGCACCCGATGAGTCGGCGTATCGGTCCATCACCCGGTCATGGTTTTTGCATTCGCCCCTGCTGGAGTTTGTTCAGAAAATTGCCGCAAAAGGCGGACGGCTCATCGTCACAACCGATCATGGAATGATTCGGGTGCAGAGACCCGCTAAAATTGTGGGGTATCGCGAAACGAACACGAATCTTCGGTATAAGCAGGGCAAAAACCTCGGCTTCGATGACAACCACCTGTTTGTTGGCCGTAAACCTGAACGTTTGTTTTTGCCCAAGCCGCATGTGTCAACGGCTTATGTGTTCACGCTGGAAGATTATTTCTTTGCGTATCCAAACAACTATAATCACTACGTCAATCATTACCGAAATACGTTCCAGCACGGGGGCGTATCCCTGGAGGAAATGATTATTCCATTTTCGTATCTGAAAGCTAAGTGATCGTGTAGTGCCGCCCCTCCTAAGTTGGGTGTGCTAATTCTCACCCGACCCAGTAGGGGCGGCACTACTTATTACTTCACTAATAATTAGCGAAGATGTCTTCCATCATGTAGGCATGGGTGCCTAACCATTTGGCCGTGCCGTTCAACTGGGTAAGTTCGAGGGTCATGTCATTTCGGAAGTCGCTCAGGCAGTATTTACTGATGGCCTGTTCAATTGTGTTCACAATGAAAGCTGAGGCTTTGGCCAGCACACCATCTACAATAATGACTTCGGGATTAAATAGACTAATGGCAACGGCCAGTCCTTTTCCTAACTGAAAGCCAGTCTCGTGCAGAATATCAATGGCATAAGAATCGCCATAGTGAGCCGCATTGATGATTTCGTCAATGTCGATTTGCTCAGCCCGGTCACGGAAGGTAGCCAGCTTGGAAACCTGTCCGGCTACAATATCCTGCTGCACCCGCCGAACCAATGCCGAGGCTGACGTAATGGTATTCAGGCAACCGATTTTACCGCAGTAGCACAACTCGCCTTCCGGGTCGACCTGAATGTGGCCTAACTCGCCCGCAAAGCCACTGGCTCCCTGGAATACCTCACCATTGACCACGATACCCAACCCAACGCCCCAGTCGATGTTGATGGCCAGCACCTGTTTCTTCCCTTTCCCCCCTCCGAATCGGCTTTCGCCTAAAACGGTCGCTTTGGTATCATTAATCAGGTAAACAGGTTTGCTCATCTGTTCCGAAAACCATTGGGTGAGCGATTCGTCGGGCTGAGTCAGATTTTTATAAGTGAGGTTCAGGCCCCGACGAGCATCGATTAAACCCGGCATAGATACCCCCACCGCAATCAGGTCGCTGGTACTCAGGCCCGAATCGGCCAGCGCACGGGTGTAATTTTGCATCAGCGACGAAAGAAACGTTGGATTATCGGCCAAGCGCAGGTCGTAATCGCCCCGGAAAATCACTTCGCGCTGGGGATTCATGAACAATATCTTGGTGTCGTGGGTGCTAACATCCAGCACGGCCACATAATTGTGTTTCGTATCTAACGCAAAAAGCACCGGACGCCGACCGTTGCTGCCAACGGCTGTGCCAATGGGCGTTACCCAACTGTTGGCAATTAATTCTTCAACCAGACTCGTTACAGAGGGCACGCTACTATGCAGAATCCGGGTGAGGTGGGCCAGCGTACAGGTACCTTCGGCGTATAGATGCGCCAGCACTCTCCGCTGTTTCTGTTTCTTTTTATAATCGACAACCGACTGCTGGGCAATCGGTTCTTCTTCGAGCAGGATGGATGGATTCATGGATGCAGTTAAGGCAAGACGTAGAGGAATGGTAAAAACAAATTTGATAAAGTGTTATATTCCAAAAGGGCGTTCCTCTTCTAAGTTACTTCTATGTGCGTTTATGTGCGTTTACTATAGATGACACTATACTACATTATTAGACGATAAGGCCCGGGTACGGTTTCTAAATTGGCAAAATTTATCTAAATTATTTAAAATATTTAAACTAATAAGCAGAATATTAAAAAAATTTATAAATAGATGGGTATAAAAATAATAAGTTCACTAAAACCGTTGCGACGGCTAATTTAACCGGCTTTGTGGTTAGTGTTATCGTTGCTATCCGGTTTTCGTTGTAACAGGATGTATAGCCACATCTAATACCTTTATGTGTGTTGATACTTAGACGCAATAATCCAAAATAGGCCTTAGCATACAAAACTCAAGGCATGTTATTAAAAAAATTTATTTTATAGATGTGTTTTTTTAAAAAAATATTTAATATTGTGTTAATCTTCTTTTAATCTCCCTTTATTCATCTTTCTATGGAAAAAATTATACTTAGGCTTATCGTCATGGTCATGATGATGAGTACACCCGCGTTGGCTCAAACAATCTCGGGCAGGGTTACGGCAAGTGCAGATGGTCAATCGCTACCAGGCGTTTCTATTGTGGTGAAAGGTTCTACTTCGGGCACCATTACGGATGCCGATGGCAAGTACAGTATTCCCGGTGCTGGCAGTAAAACTTTAGTCTATTCCTTCATTGGCTACAAAACAAAAGAAGTTGCCATCAACAACCGGTCGACGGTAGACGTTGTGCTGGATGAAGGGGAGAACATGATTAACGAAGTGGTCGTAACGGCCTTAGGTATCAAACGGGAAGAGCGTTCGTTAGGATATGCCACAGCCGTTGTCAACAACGATCAGTTAGTCAAAACCGCAAACCCCAACTTTGCGGCTGCGCTGTACGGGAAAGCGCCGGGGGTGGCTATCAACAGCACACCGGGGGGCGCTACCAGTGGCGTTAGCATCAACATCCGGGGTTTTTCGTCCATCACGGGCAACACGCAGCCGCTGATTGTAATGGATGGTATTCCTATCCGTAATGGCGAGGCCCGCAACACCGACTATTGGGGCGATCAGCGCATTCGGGGTAACGGACTTCTGGATTTGAACCCCGCCGATATTGAAAACATTTCGATTCTGAAAGGCGCTTCGGCGGCTGCGCTCTATGGCTCTGAAGCCGTTAACGGCGTGGTGTTGGTAACGACCAAAAGTGGCAAAGGCAGAAAAGGCTTGGGCGTCGATTTCAATGCCAGCTACAGCGTCGATAAAATTGCGTATCTGCCCCGGTATCAGAATGTTCGCGGACCAGGCTACATGCTGAACTACGCAAACGGCGGCCAGGATGCCAACGGTTTCATCTACTACGATACAGATGGCGATGGCAAAACTGATACCCGGGGGCTACTGGGAGCTACGGTTAACTTCGGGCCTAAGTTTGACGGGCAACCAGTGATGGCCTTCGATGGCGTTGTGCGGCCTTATTCGCCATCGGGCAATAGCTACGCTGATTTGTTCCAGAATGCAAATAGCGCCCTCATTAACCTCTCGATTTCCAAGTCCATGGATAATGCCAATCTGCGCTTTTCTTACACCCGGCAGGATAATGGCATGATCAGTTACAATTCGAAAAACGAAAAGAACATTATGAACCTGAGTACCAGCTTTAACCTGAACAAAAAGCTGCAAACGGATCTGGTGATCAATTACGTCAATCAGTACACGCACAACCGTCCGTTCAAAGTGGACCGTATGATCAACAACTTCACGGGCATGATGAACCGGTTTGAATCAGCCGACTGGTATTTCAATAAGTATCAAACCAGCTTAGGGTATAAATATGTGACAGGAACAAACCAAAGCCTGACACCCAGCGAAAACATCATACGGAACGGTTTCAAAACGGATATTGCCGATTATGTCTGGAATACACGGGCCAATACCTATGATGAATATAGCAACCGCATCATTGCCAGCATTACGCAAAGCTGGCAGATTATCGACGATCTAAAACTGAGAGGCCGGGTCGGAACCGATTTTACGTCGGAACGCATCGAAGATAAACAGCGCAGCGATAGGCCGCTGGCGTTTGGATATTCCGGCTCTTTCGGGATGAACAACAACCTGTACAGTAATGTCTACGTCGACGCATTGCTTACCTATACCAAAAAACTGAATGAGGATATCACCGTTTCGGCGTTGGGTGGGTATAATGCCTATCGGCAGTTGAATACACTAATGCAGCGTTCGACCAATGGCGGACTGAGCACCGAGAATTTCTTCGATATATCGGCTTCAGTCAATACGCCAAGTTATGATCCGAATTTTAATAGACGTGACCGCTGGGTTCGGGATGCTTATTTAGGTACGCTGAACTTCAACTTTAAAGACATCGTCTATTTGGAAGGAACGATCCGCCGGGACCACACGTCGACGCTGGCGCCGGGTAACAATGCGTTCGTGTATCCGTCTGTGAACTCATCGTTCGTGTTCAGCGATTTGTTTCGGCTACCAGCGGCCATCAGCTACGCCAAACTACGGGCCTCCTGGGGCATTGTGGGGAACTATCCTCCCATTTATACTGCCAACAACGCCTATACGCAGGGCAACCTGAACATCCAGCAGAGCGGGGGCAACTCGGTCCTGTATACGAACATCAGCAGCAGCTATGGCAATGACAAAATACGCCCGGAGCAAAAGCATGAGTTCGAGGTTGGTCTGGAAACCAAACTGTTTAACAACCGGCTGCGTGTTGACCTGGCCTATTACAACGCCCAAATCGTTGACCAGATTCTGCCGTTAACGATTGCGTCAAGCGCGGGTGCCCGAAGCGTTTTGACCAATATTGGTACGCTCCGAAACCAGGGATTGGAAATGGCCCTGAACATATCGCCTTTACAAGCGAAAACCCTCAATGGTTTCAACTGGGATCTGACCTTGAACCTGTCCAGAAACAGCAATAAAGTTGAAAAACTGACCAATAACTCAACTGAACTGCTGCACCAGGATTTTGACGGAAATGCGGCCCAGTTGCGCTCGATAGTAGGGCAGCCGATGGGCGATATTTACGTGCATGGCATCCTGAAAAACGCCAACGGGCAGAACGTAGTTGGACCGAATGGTATCTATCAGTTAGACGGCAATAACTGGATAAAGGCCGGGAATGCCATGCCAAAACTAATAGGAGGGTTGCTGAACAGTTTCAGTTTCAAAGGCTTTACGCTGGATGCCGTGACCGATTTTCGCATTGGCGGACATATCATGCCAACCGGTATCAACTGGCTGACGTCGAGAGGATTGACAGAAGAAAGTCTTACCGCTATGGATGCTGAGCACGGCGGCCTTCGGTATTATAAAGACGCGAATGGTCAGGGCATTGCGACGACAGCCGCTGCCGGACCAAACGGAGAAACGGTCTACAACGATGGGATGCTGATGGATGGCGTACTGCCCACCGGCGAAAAAAATACCAACATCGTCTCGCAGGCGGTTTATTACAATAATACCTATAACTGGGGCGGTCCGCAGTACAGCAGTTCGCGTTATGAACTGTATGTGAAGGAAAACACCTACGTCAAGATGCGGGAACTCTCGTTAGGCTACCGGATTCCAGCCAGTATCACCCGTAAAATCGGCACCCAAAACCTGACCCTGTCGGTGTTTGGCCGAAACCTGTTCTTCCTGTACCGGACCATCAAAGACATGGATGCCGAACAGGCCAACGCGGGTACCCGCTGGGTCGACAACATCGCCAACGCCGGTAATAACCCTTCGTTCCGTACAATGGGCGTTATGCTACGGGCCAGTTTCTAACCTTCATTCTGTCACAAACATGAAAAAAATATCATTCTTATTAATGGCAGGGCTGCTTCTGGCGAACGTGTCCTGCAAGGAGTCTGAATTTGCGGAGTCCTATCCCGATCCGTCCAAGATTGCACAGACCACCATCGAAAAGCAGTTCACGGGGGTGCTGTATGCCAATAAAGATTATGTGCTTCCGGGCTATCGCTATTACTTCGTAACGCTCCGAACCTCCATTAATCATTATACGCAGGCAACGGGCTGGATTAATGAATCCGGGCAGTATGTGCCGGGTTCGTCGGGTACAGAAGACGTATGGTACAACTACTACAACATGCTGGCACAGTATCGGGAGTTGCAAAAAGTGTATGCGTCGAAACCAGCGGATCAGCAAAAAGACCGGCGGATATTTATGCTGGCAGCAGCGGTCTACGTCTACGATTATACGCAAAAAGTGGTCGATCTGTTCGGCTCGGTTCCGTTCAGTCAGGCGGGTTTGCTAAGCACAAACGGGGGGGATTACCTGGCGTCGAGCGCGAAATTCGACACCGCCGAGAGCATTTATACATTCATGCTGGACGATCTGAAAAGTATTGCTACAGAACTCAATGGCATTACGCTGAACGCCGGTTATCAGAAATCGTTCCAGACGCAGGATTTCCTCAACAAAGGCGATATAACGCTCTGGAAACGCTATGCTAATTCTTTACGGCTGCGGATGCTGAATCGGGTGTCGGATGTGGAAAGCTTTAAGTCCCGCTCCAATACCGAAATGGCTGAGATTCTGGGTAATGCGACCACCTACCCAATTGTGGAAACCAACGCCCAGAACATTCAGGTCAATGTGTACGATATCAACACAGACCTCAATTCAAAAGGATTTCAGGAAGGATTAGAGTCGGCTGGCTGGTTTGGGAATACGGCCGGTAAAACGATCATCGATAACATGAACGCTAACAAAGACCCGCGCTTACCCCTGCTATTTGAACCGGGAGCGAATGCGGCAGGCAAATACATTGGCATTGACCCTACCGCTACGGAGGCCGCTCAGACCAATCTTTTTGCGGCTGGTCAGGTAGCCATTTACAACCGCTACACGCTGAGCCGTAACCAGTTCTTCCCGGGCGTACTCATCAATGCCGCGCAGATGAACTTGATTAAGGCGGAGTATTATTTACGGATTGGCAATGATGCGTCGGCGAAAACGGCTTACGAAACGGCCATTACTCAATCGGTACAATTCTACAACGGCATTTTAGCCGTTACCAACGCTACCGGGATTACAGGCTCTGCGAAACCAACCCCGGCCACCGATGCGTCTATCACGGCCTACATTGCCACCCCGGGCGTAAGCTGGAGCAGTGCAACGACTAATGCCGACAAGCTAAAACTGATTGCTACGCAAAAGTGGCTGCACTATAATCTCGTTCAGCCCTACGAAAACTGGTCGGATATCCGTCGGTTAGACTATCCTGTACTGAGTTTCCAAACCGATAACGCGAATAATCAAACCTTGCCACCCGTTCGCTTTACGATTCCCGGAAATGAAATCACGTATAACACAGCGAATTACGAAGCGGTACGGTCAGTGGATAATCTCAAAACCAAGGTTTTCTGGGATGTGAAATAAAGAAAATCAGTAAAATTGGATTAGGTTGATACCAGAAAAAGGTGGACTGATGGTCTGCCTTTTTTTATGGAATTCCGAGGGTAGTTATTCTAAAAATAATTGCCGTTCACTGCGACCACCGGCCCCGGCCGCCCGGCCCAACCCCCTCCTGTTTTAGGAGGGGGTTGGGGGTGGTAAAATAACCTCGAAGATCACTCCGGCTTCCGTCTGCTCTGATTGTCCAGCACCAACAGTTGCGGAAAGGAGGTAATGCCTTTGAAGAGTAATTGAGTCATTTCGCCAACCGTATGAAAATACGACCCCAGAACGATGTCGACATCGCCATCCTGATCGAAGTCGGCGGCTTCCATAGTCATCCATTTTCCAGTGGCGGCTTCCGGCGTACAGAACGGTTTGAAAGTTAACCGACCTTTGTTGGCAAAATAGACAAATCCCTGTTCGGGTTGCGCCAGATCGGAATAGAAGGACGTGGCGGCAATGTCTAAGTTGCCATCCTGGTCAAAGTCTCTGGCAACGGCTTTACTGGCCCCATACAGTGGGTAAAACCAGGCTTGTTTGAAGTTATCTTTCCGGTCATTTAAATAGATACGTACTCCGTGGTAGTTTTTGTTAATGGCCGAATAATCCCAGTTATCGCCGTTGGTCAGCAGAATATCGGGAGCCCCATCTTTGTTGAAATCAGCGAGTTCAAAATAACTTGACCCGAACGCGGGTGAGAAACGCAATACGGTTTTTTCGGTGAATTGACCGTTGCCCTGATTATAAAAAATAGAAACTTCTTCCCGCGCCTGTGCCATCAGGATCATAATATCCGGCTTTTTATCGTGGTTAAAATCGGCGATTTCAACCCTTCGGGCACCGGGAGCCGCTTTCAGCATGTGCTCTTTCGATGGATCGAATCCGTCGTACCAGAACAACTTCCCGGCGTTATTGCCAAACCCGCAGATGATAACGTCTTCTTTGCCGTCGGCATTCAGATCGCCCGATGCAAACTGAACCGGGCGGGGTAAATGCTGAATGTTTAGCGGAGAGGAGATGGGTTTCGAGCCCCGCTCTAATGACATCAGTCTACCCAGGTGCTGATCGGAAGGGTTGAAAATACCAATCGTAAGCAGTCGGGGAGGGGCATTTTTGGGAAAGTCAATATCCGTTGGGGGTGTATCAATCCACCACGTATCTTTCAGTGAAGCATCGCCCGATTGCAAATGCCCATCAACCACATACAGCACATTCTGGGCATCGCCCACATAAAGTTGAGCGGTGCTTTTGTCGTATTTCAACAACGTTATTTGGGGAGCGGGTTTATCGCCAAGTGTTACGCTTCTGGCTTTGAATAGCGGGAACTGGTTGGTTACTGGCGAATGCGGTTTTTGCGGCAGCGGTTCTTCGGGAGCCATATGTTCGTAATAGCTGACGATTCTACGCCAGTCACCCATTGAAAGCATTGCTGTTTCGGGATAAACGTTCAACGGGCTAATCGCTTTTTCTTCTTCGGAAGAGAGCGGCTTCAGCGTGTCCTGGCCGGGTAATTTAAGACCAAGCCGCCGGGCCATATTTGGTAAAACCCCGGTTACCCACGTTTTTCTATCTAATAGTTCGGGCTCGGGAAATAGGTGGCAACTGCTGCAATAGCGTAAAGCCAGTTGTTTGCCGGAAGAAGCAGAATCAGTTATAGTCGCTCCTTTACCATCGAACGCAGTAAATCTATTGTTTCTGTCAAAGAGGGAAAAAGCAGCTATGCAGAAAGCAGCGAAACCAATCAGACCGATTTTTAGGGAAGGCATTCAATGGCTCGTTTTTGTCACGAATGCCATTAATCTGACTAATGGCATTCGTGACAAACGCTAATTTACACAAAACTATCTTTCTTACTTACCGATACAACTTCGGTAAATCCGCTTCGAACCAGGTGTAGGGGTCCTGGTAAAAGCGTAGAAAATCGGGCACGCTGGCCTGGCCGGGGTAGGGGGCGTAATAGTGGGTGGCGCTGCGGGCATCATTGCGCCACACCAGCACGTAGGTGAGCCGCATTTTCCCGGCTTTCAGCGCTTTTAACAACGTATTCGTCCACCAGGTCGTATCGGGAATTGACTCCAGACCGGTTTCCGTGAAGGCAGCCAGTTTTCCGGCTTTACGGGCATAGTCCGACACAATGGTTAACTTCTGAATGCCCGCAGCAACATTATACCGCCCGTTCCGCCCGAAATCTGCGTAGTCGTCCATACCAACCAGATCAACCCATTCATCGCCCGGATACCGTTCCAGATAGTCCGCTTCTGTTTTGAACAGACAGTCGGGCGAGAAAGCGTAAAGGAAATTATGGACCTGAAGGCTGTCGCGTAGGTAAGATACCGTGAAGCGCCACAGCGACACAAAATCTTTCTGGCTACAATGGGGTTTCCCCCACCAAAACCAGCCGCCATCGAACTCGTGGTAAGGCCGGAAAATCATTGGCGCCAGCTTGCCATCTTTGCCTTTTACGGAGTTGGCCAGATCACCGATAGTACGTAGAATTTCCTTGTATTTTTCGTGGTGCGACCCGCCGGGAATAATGTGAGAAACCGCCGGAGCCGATACGGTATCGACCCAGTAAAAACCGCCTTTAGAAACCGGGTTTGAAAAATGCCAGGCAACGGTCGTAACGCCCCCTCGGTCATACGTATCCGCAATCTGTTTACGAAGCGATGCCTTTGTTCGCTCAATAGCTTCAGCCGACCGACCAGACAAACCACTGAAATCGACCCCAATTACAGCCGGGTGCGAACCGGTTATTGACTTGACATCTGACCGGCCCGAATCGCCCGACCAGCCGTGACCATATTCGGTAGCGTGCTGATGTCCGAAGAGGATATGCTTTTTACTCAGTTTCCGTAAACTGCGGTATAATGCCCTTGTTTCGTTCGTCGCCCTGGGGTCAACGGGTTTTTTAACACCATCTTTAGCATACAGTTCATTTAATTCTGCTATAACGAACCAAAAAAAGAGGCAGATAGCTAAGGAAAAGCGAAAGTTCATTCTATGTATGAGTAAGGCTACTTGATGTGTAATTATTCTGTGAAGTAAGGTCAATTACTGCATTTATGCATGAGGATTATAAAAGAATGTGAAAATAAAATAGAATAATTCAGCTTAATAGTTAGACAAAATAAACCTATTTTTGAGTATTATTGCTTGTTGTAATTTATCTATCAATTAGTAAATTTAGTCTGTTCTCAAAGGCTGAAAATACTTAGGTAAGTAACAATTAATAAGTTAGTAGTGCATCCTTATTTCACCTTCTTTCACTATTATGCAAAAACACGTACTTCACCTCAAAATCTTCCTCCTTTCTCTTATAACAACGCTCGGTCTGGCACAGAACGTTGAGGTAAGAGGACGCGTCACTGGCGAGGGGGGAGCACCGATCTACGGGGCCAACGTAGTCGTTAAAGGCAGTCGCCAGGGGTCTATCTCCGACGAAAAAGGCGATTACCGAATTCAGGTGCCAAAAGGGTCAACCCTAACCGTTAGCTTCATTGGCTACGTGGCTAAGGATGTTGTTGTGGGCAATAGTTCAGTCATTAACGTCTCACTTAGTCCGCAATCATCGGTGCTGGATGAGGTGGTCGTAACGGCTCTGGGGATTAGAAAAGAGAAGAAAGCGTTGGGCTACGCGGTTTCGGAGGTGAAAGGGGAAGACTTGACCCAGGCCCGAACCACCAACATGGCTAACTCCCTGCAAGGCCGGGTGGCCGGTTTGAACATTTCACCGCCTGCGTCCGGTCCGGCTGGCTCAACCCGGATCGTGATTCGGGGAAATGGCTCCATTTCGGGCAACAACCAGCCGCTTATTGTGGTGGATGGTATTCCGGTCAATAACGACAACTTAGGCAGCGCCGGTATGTGGGGCGGTGGCGACCGGGGCGATGGTATTTCGAGCCTGAACCCCGACGAAATTGAAAACATCAGCGTGCTGAAAGGCGCTACAGCAGCCGCGCTCTATGGCTCACGGGCCTCAAACGGGGCTATCTTAGTTACGACCAAAGGCGGTAAAGCGGGTAAAGGTATCGGGGTAGAAGTCAATAGCAACTTTGTGGCCGAGGACATCCTCATCAAGAAGTTCGACAACTACCAGTATGAGTATGGCATGGGCAACCGGGGAGTGAAACCAACAACCGTTCAGGAAGCCCTGACATCGAATAGCTGGGGAAGCAAACTCGACGGTTCGCCGACCATTCAGTTCGATGGCAAGCAACGGCCTTACTCGGCTGTTCGGGATAACCTGACCAAGTTTTACCAGCCGGGCTACACCTTCACCAACTCCGTAGCCCTGACCGGCGCCACCGACCGGGTAACGTATCGCCTGTCGATGAATGACCTGAATAACAAGTCAGTCATTCCCAATAGCGGACTCCGGCGTAACAACTTCGCCCTAAACGTAAACGGCGATCTGGGGCCGAAGTTCTCCTTTGTGAGCAACGTCAAGTACATTATCGAGAAGGCCAGCAACCGACCGCGCCTGTCCGATTCGCCCGGTAGCGCCACGTATGCCATCAATGCCATGCCGACCTCGCTGGGTGTTGCAGCTTTGGAAGAGAGCCAGGTTACGGCACAGAATTATGAGCTTACCTGGTCCGACAATATCTACATTCAGAACCCATATTATGCTGCCTACAACTGGCTGAATTCGGATAAGAAAGACCGGGTAATTGCTACATTCGAGCCCCGCTACAACATAACCAACTGGCTGTATGTGAGAGGCCGAATAGGTCTTGATAACTACAACTATCGCTATCAGGAGCAAACGCCGTATGGCACACCATTCAGTCTGCGGGGCGGCTACGGCGTGACGAACCGGAATTTTACCGAAACAAACGCCGACCTGATGCTGGGGGTTGAAAAGAAATTCTCCGACCGAATTGGCCTGAACCTCCTGTTAGGGGGCAACCAAATGCGGCAGGTGGGGATTTTCTCCAACTACAGCAGTGGCCCGCTTAATATTCCGTTCTTCTACGACATCTCCAACTCCGACCCCGCCAACCGGGGCATAGGCGAAACATTATACAGAAAACGCATCAACTCGGTCTACGGTTCGGCTGAGGTTTCGTATAATAACTATCTGTACCTGACTGCAACGGCCCGTAATGACTGGTTCTCGACGCTGGCGGCTGGCAATAATAGCATTCTGTATCCATCCGTTGGGGGCAGCTTTGTGATGTCTGAAGCATTTAAAATGCCTAAGTTCATCAGTTACCTCAAACTGCGGTCGTCGTGGGCACAGGCCGGTGGCGACACAGACCCCTACAACCTGTCGCTCTATTACGCACTGTCGGGTGCTCACTTAGGTGCTCCTCTGGCGCAAATCAGCAACAGCACGGTGCCTAATGCAGCGTTGCGGCCGCTGACCTCGACGACCTTTGAGGCTGGTATCGACACGCGTTTGTTCAATAATCGGCTTAGCCTTGATCTGGCCTACTACACCCGCACCACGACCGACGATATTGTAGGGGCCACCATTTCTGCTACGTCGGGCTATTCGAACGCATTATTTAACGTGGGCGAAATTAGTAACCGGGGTATCGAGTTGATGCTCAACTACCGCGTTATTGAGCGGTCGGGTGGCTTCAACTGGGAAAGCTCCTTTAATATGGGGTATAACAAGAATGAAGTCGTTAACCTCTACGGTTCCCTCACGACCCTGCGCGTTGACGAAAACCGGACGCGGAGCGCCTTCATTAACCACGTAATTGGCTTGCCTTACAGCCAGGTACAGGGCTTTGACTACAAGCGCGATGCTGCCGGTAATATTGTGCATAACGCGCAGGGCTTCCCCATTCAGGGCGATCTGAAAAACTTCGGGACGGGCGTCGCTCCGCTCACCTTAGGCTGGAACAACTCGTTCCGGTATAAGAACTTCGGGGTTAGCTTCCTGATTGACGGGAAGTTTGGCGGCTATCTGTTCTCCGGGACCAATGCGTATGCCTACCTGCGGGGTCTGGCCGTTGAAACCCTGGCCGGTCGCGAAGGGGGCTATGTTGGTGCAGGTGTAAACGAAAAAGGGGAGCCGAACGCAGTGAACGTAAACCCGCAGGATTATGCCGGTCGGGTGTTTACCGTAGCCACACCGTTCGTCTATAAGTCGGATTTCCTGAAGCTGCGCCAAATCATTATCGACTACACCGTTCCGGCGAAGTGGTTAGTGAAAATGCCGTTTAAAGCGGCTTCGGTGTCGATTGTTGGCCGCAACCTGGCTATTCTGAAGAAATATACTCCCAACATCGACCCCGAATCGACCTACAACAACTCGAATGCACAGGGGCTTGAACTGGGGGGCGCACCCTCTACCCGCACGCTGGGCGTTAATCTTAACCTGAAATTTTAACTGAATAATGGATAATGTAAAATGTATAATGGCTCAGAAGGCAGACGCGCTGGTTACTGAGCTATGATGGTTAGCCATTATTCATTTTACATTATTCATTCATAAATGGCAACCATTATGATTCGCAAGATAACCTTATTGTTGGCCCTCGTCTTCGCACTGGGAGCCTGTACCAAAGATTTTGACACCATCAATATCAACCCGAACCGTCCATCGACGGTGCCGCTGGATTACCTGCTGGCTCAATCGACGCTGATGATTGCGGGCGAAGGGGGCGACCCCGGCTATCGTTCCTGGCGAACGAACATCATCTACTGCGCTATGATGATGCAACACATGTCGTCCGTAGAGGTGGGCTTCTATCGTGGAACCGTCTACACCTTTCAGGGCGATCTGAGCGCGGCCTGGTTTGAGCGGGCTTATCCCAACTCAATCAAAAACTTGGTTAATCTGATTGAGCTGGCGAAGGTCGACCCCAAAAACGTGAACATCACGTCGATGGCCCGTATTCTGCGCGTAATCGAAATGGCAACGCTGACGGATATCTACGGCGACGTGCCGTATTCAGAAGCCGGTTACGGTGCCTTGACCGGCGTATTTTCGCCTAAATATGACGAGCAGAAGGCCATTTATGCCGACATGCTCAAGGAATTAGACGAGGCTGGAACGGCTCTTAGCGCGTCGGCTTATATTCCAACGGCTTCCGATTTTGTGTTTGGGGGCGATATGAACAAATGGAAGCGGGCCACCAATTCGCTCATGCTTCGGCTGGCCATGCGAATGCAGAAAGCCGATGCTGCGGCTGCTCAGACCTGGGCTAAAAAAGCCGCTGATAAAGGACTGATGGGCAGCAACGACGATACGTTTGCGCTGAAATATGTGCCGGGCACAACGGCGGGCGCCAACTCGAACCCGAACTCCTGGAACATGGCGGCCATTGGCCGGGGCATTGTAACGGCCGATAACATCCAGTGGGGTAAAACCTACATCGATGCGCTGATGAAGCGGAAAGACCCGCGCATTTCGGTGGTATCGGCTCTGAAATCAGGTGATACCTCGCCCGACAAACAGATTGGGTTGCCAAGTGGTATCGACGCGACTATGCTGGCAGCTTTGCCCGCTCCACTTAACGTTCGGACCAATTATTCGCGCCCGGCCCCGAATATGTATGCGCTGGGAAATCCGTATCACATCATGACCTATGCTGAGTCGGAACTGCTAAAAGCTGAGGCTATTGAACGTGGCTGGGTCACTACCGGCTCGGCTAAAACGGCCTACGATAATGCGCTGGTGGCTGGCGCTCAGCAAACGAATGTGTATGGTGGGACCGTTACAGCGGCTCAGGCTACGGCTTATTTAGCGGCCAATCCTTACCCGGCATCAGGCGCATTAGATGCCAAAATGGATGCTATTCATACAGAATTGTGGATGACAACAGCGGCTACCCTCAACCACATGGAAGCCTGGCACAACTGGCGCCGGACGGGTTACCCTAAACTGACGCCCGTCAATTATCCGGGTAACGAGACCAACGGACAAATTCCGCGCCGGTTGCGCTACTCACAGGGTGAATATGGTGTGAATCCCGGTATCGACGTTGCCAATCAACGGCAGGGGCCAGACCTGTTCACAACCCGCATGTGGTGGGACAAGCAATAATCAATTGCCTATTAATCACCTCGGAATGCCTTTGGAAACGAAGGCATTCCTTTTTTAAGAACATATGGATGGGTATGATTTTTAAGAATTGGAGTGCTGTTTTAGCTTTTTATAATTAGGTTGAAGAATAAGCTTTTTCCTGAGATTCCTCCTTCGTCGGAATGACAAGAAAAAAGCTTCTACCCAAAGTTTAAACAGATTCATTGTTCTATTTTTATCACTATGCCCTAAATGAATACCCATAAGTTATTTACATTCAGCATACTATTTCTGTTTTGCACGAAGGTAATGATGGGGCAAACTTCGTGGTCAACGGAACTACCAACCATTGGCACGTTCTCATCGCCCCGGGCAACCGACCTGAACCGCGATGGGGTGAAAGACATTGTGTTGGGAGCCGGGCGGCTGGAGTTTCAGCGCTGCGACTCGGCTATTATTGCGCTGGATGGCAAAACGGGCAAATTGCTCTGGAATCGGTCTGCTAATGATCAGATTTTTGGCTCAGCGGCTTTGAAAGACATCAACGCCGACCAGATTGACGATGTGTTCATCAACGGGCGTGCTTCTGAACTACAGGCCATCAATGGAGCGACTGGTCGGGTCATCTGGAAATTTGACACGCTGAATTATCCCAACAAGTCATGGTTCAATTTCTACAATCCGCAATTTATCCATGACGTTGACAAGGATGGTATCGACGATCTGCTGCTGGCCAATGGGGGCGACATCATCGTGCCGCCCCACAATCCTAACCGGCGGGTTGGTCAGTTGGTCATACTGAGTAGTAAGACCGGTAAACTGCTGACTAATGCGGCCATGCCCGATGGCAAGGAAATTTATATGTCGGTAGTGGTGAACAAAGATTCACTTCATCCTGAGCAATCGCAGGTTATCTTCGGCACGGGGGGCGAAACCATCGGCGGGAATCTATTTGTCGGTACGGTCGGGATGGTATTGAAAGGTGATTTGTCGGCGGCAGAAAAGTTGGCTTCCTGCGCTTCTAAAGGGTTCATTGCGCCCCCTGCCTGGGCCGATTTGACCAACGATGGCGCGAAAGATATAGTCGTAAATAGTGTGGATGGGCGAGTTATGGCTTTCGACGGGAAAACGCACCGTTCGCTCTGGTCAACCCAGTTGCCGCATACCGAAGCCTACTCGTCTATGGCAATCGGGTATTTCAACAAAGACGCTGTTCCCGACCTGTTTGTGTCGTTTGCTCAGGGCGTCTGGCCCGATTTGACCTGGACAAAACAAGCCATGCTGAACGGGATTGACGGACGAATTGAATTCATAGATTCGCTGGGGTTTTATCAAACCAGCAGCCCGGTGGTGGCCGATTTAACGGAAGACGGTATTGATGAAGTTATTCTTAATGTTGATTATCAATTGATTGATTCGGTGGGACTTAAATCGTTTTCCACTACACTGATGGCGATTCAGTTTGATGCCCATACGATTATACCGCTACTGGAGGGACTGCCCGGGCATAATGTATCATCGACACCCTGGGTGGGTGATTTGGATAACGACGGCCTGCTGGATATTGTCTTTTGTAACGGTACAAACCCGCGCAAAACCTACACGTTTGACGGAATGCGTGTCAATAAAATTGGCACGACCATTCCCCTTTCAAAGCGGCATCAATGGGGGGCCTACATGGGTAGTCACTATGATGGCGTGTTCAGAAGCCCGTAAAATTTGGTCTATCTTTGTTTAGCTGACTACCTGCTTTCTATGTGTTCCAATCGTTTCTGCGCTTACGGTACTATTGCCTGGTTTATGTTCCTACTGGTGGGTTGCAAAACCAAATCGTCTGATGCAATCTTCATACGGCTGTCTGCTGACGACACGCATATTGATTTTACGAATACGATTCAGGAAACCGAAAAAGATAACGTTCTCAACTATGAGTATTTCTACAACGGCGGGGGCGTGGCAGCCGCCGATTTCAACAACGACGGCCTGATCGACCTCTATTTTACGGCCAATCAGGGAACCGATAAATTGTATATCAATGAAGGAAAACTCTCGTTTAAAGACGTTACTAAAGAGGCCGGAATAAGCTGGAAAGGCGAGTGGAAAACGGGTGTTACGGTCGTGGATATCAACAACGACGGCTGGCAGGATATCTACGTATCGGTATCAGGTAACATCGACCAGCCAGCCCTTCGTAAGCATAAGCTGTACATCAACAACAAAAATTTAACCTTTACCGAGCAGGCTGCTGACTATGGTCTCGACCTGACGACCTACGCTACCCAGGCCGCTTTCTTCGACTACGACCGGGATGGCGACTTAGACGTGTATCTGCTCAATCATAACGTCAAGGATTTCAAACGCTTCGATGCGGATGCTGTTCACGCCATGCGTGATTCGCTGGCCGGGCATCGGCTCATGCGAAACGACGGGCCAGGGCGGAAATTTGTCGACGTGAGCGTTCAGGCAGGCATCAAAGGCAATCCAATTGGGTTTGGCTTAGGCATCCACACCGCCGACTTCAACAACGATGGCTGGACTGACATCTACGTTTCCAACGATTATTTAGAGGAAGATTACCTCTACCTGAATAACAAAAACGGGACGTTCTCGGATGTAGTGAAACAGGCAACCGGCCATGTTAGCTACTTTTCGATGGGCAACGACGTGGGCGACGTCAACAACGACCTGTTGCCCGACATCGTCACGATGGATATGTTGCCCGAAGACAACAAACGCCAGAAACTGCTGTTCGGGCCGGACAAGTACGAAGCCTATCTGTCAATGCTTCGTAATGGCTTCCATCCTGAATCCATGCGGAATATGCTGCAACTTAACAACGGTGTTGGGCCAGATGGAAAGCCGGTTTTCAGCGAAATTGGTCAACTGGCAGGCATTGCCAGCACCGACTGGAGTTGGTCGCCCCTGCTGGCTGATTACGACAACGATGGCTACAAAGATTTGTTCGTGACCAACGGCTACCTGCGCGACTACACGAACAATGACTTCGTGAAATATTACGCCGATCAGGGTCAGCAGAAGAACCAGCCCGTGATGAACGTGATTAGTAAGATGCCCTCCACCAAAACGCCGAACTATATCTTCCGAAACGAACATAACCTGACGTTCTCCAACAAACAAACCGACTGGGGTTTCGATACGCCGGTTATCTCGAACGGAGCCGTTTATGCCGACTTAGATAACGACGGCGATCTGGAAATCGTGACGAATAATATCAACGAAAAAGCCTTTGTCTATCAAAACCAGACCGTCGAGAAAGCGGCAGGTAATTTTATCCATCTGATTCTGGACCCCAAACAAACCGCACAATCGGCTACGGGCACAAAGGTGTATGTGTATAGTGGCGAACTCAAACAATACCAGCAATACACGCCAACGCATGGGTATCAAAGCAGCATGATGGTTCCCATGCATTTTGGTTTGGGTAAACAGCAAACAATTGATAGCCTGGTGGTTGTCTGGTCAAATGGTAACGTTCAGAAACTTCGGAATGTAAAAGCGAATCAACGGCTGACGGTTGCCTATGCGCCCACTGCTTCGGCCAATGCGCCCAATCCGGTGGCTGTCGTTCCAATGTTTAGGCAGACAAATACGCTTGATTTTGTGCATACTCAACTGCCGCTGAATGATTTCAGTCGCCAGTTGTTGTTGCCGCATATGTACTCCTACGCGGGGCCACGAATCGCTAAAGAGGATGTAAACAAAGACGGTCTGGAGGACCTGTATGTTGGTGGCGGCAAAGGACAGGCAGGGGAACTGTTCATCCAACAGAAAGACGGTCGCTTTACAAAAACGAACCAGTCGGCTTTCAAGCAGGACGCCCTCTGCACCGACACCGACGCAGCATTTTTAGATGCCGACGGGGATGGCGATCTGGATTTATACGTAACAAGTGGGGGGTATGAATACCTGCCCAACGATTTACTGCTTCAGAACCGGCTTTACCTGAACGATGGAAAAGGAAACTTCACAAAAGATAATAATCGACTGGATGCCAACGACTATGCCGGTAACGACGTAGAAGTGCTTGACTTTGATAAGGACGGCGATATGGATTTGTTTGTGTGTGGGTCGGTAATGCCCAACCAATATCCCCGCTCGCAACCCAGCCGCTTATACCGCAATGACAAAGACCGGTTTGTGCTCGTAAAAAGTGACGTGTTCAACGAACTGAGCCTGCTGACCGATGCCTGTGTGGTTGATTTCAACAAGGATGGTTTCGATGATATTGTGGCAGTAGGAGAGTGGACGCCCATTATTCGGTTACAAAACGAACGCGGTGTTTTTAAACGGGTTCGCGATGAACTGGACCAGACAACCGGGTTCTGGCAACGTATTGCCGGTGGCGATTTCGATAAGGATGGCGATGTTGACCTGATTGCCGGAAACTACGGCCTGAATTGCCATTTCAAGGCTTCACCCGACCAGCCGCTCACCATGCTGACCGACGATTTTGATAACAATGGCACCCTCGACCCAATTATTTGCTATTACATTCAGGGAAAAAACTACCCGGCCTACAGCCGCGACGAACTGCTGGATCAGTTGGTGCCCTTGCGAAAAAAATACACGTCCTACGCTACTTATTCAGACGCCACCGCCGAGGATGTATTTGGGGCATTTGCGGGAAAATCACCGACGAAAGCCGCCGTTAATGAATTATCGACGCTGTATTTAGTAAACAACAAAGGGAAGTTTGAGCGCCGGGCGTTGCCCATTCAGGCGCAGTTTTCGCCCATTTACGCCATACTAACGCAGGACCTGAACGGCGACGGCTTTATCGACCTTATTATGGCCGGCAACCAGACACACGGGCGCGTTAGAACGGGAAATATTGATGCCAACTATGGACAGGTATTTCTTAATAATCGCAAAGGAAATTTCACATACCTGCCTCAGAGTCAGTCAGGTCTTTACCTGCGGGGCGACGTGCGGTCACTGGCCTTCGTCAATAATCAGTTGATTGCAGGTATTAACAGCCAGCGCGTTCAAGTGTATAAGAAGTAGACAATTACCCTTTCAACTCTACCACTTGCCCATCCTGACAGCGCAGCACGCGGGCCGGGTATTTATGGAGCAAATCGTAGTTGTGAGTCGCCATCAGAACGGCGGTTCCGGCGTTGTTGATCGCCTGAAATACTTTCATAATCTGATCGGCAACGGCGGGGTCGAGGTTGCCGGTCGGCTCGTCAGCAATGAGTATTTTTGGCTCGTTGAGCATGGCGCGGGCAATTACGACCCGTTGCTGCTCGCCCCCCGAAAGCTGGTGAGGCATTTTTTTCTGGGCTGTTCCTAAGCCCACCTGCATCAGCACATCGGCGATGCGGTTGTTCATTTCGGTTTTGTTACTCCAGCCAGTTGCCCGAAGCACAAATTTGAGATTATCTTCTACCGAACGGTCAGAAAACAGTTGAAAATCCTGAAACACAATACCGATTTTCCGGCGAAGCTGGGGCACATCGCGGGGTTTCAGAGCGTCAAGCGAATAGCCTGCCACCATACCTTTCCCATTCTGAAGCCACAGATCGGCATAGAGCGTCTTTAGCAACGATGTTTTCCCACTGCCCGTCCGGCCAATTAAATAGGCAAAATCACCCTTATTAATCTGGAACGACACATCGCCTAATACCAGCTTCTTTCCCTGATAAATGTCGGCCTGATTGAGCGTAAGAACGGGTTCTTCGGAAAACATAAAGTGGTTTGTGGTTGGTGGTTTGTGCCGGGCCGCCAGCCCGGCACAAACGTCAAACTATTTAACTGCTTCAGCCTGCTTCAAGGCTTCGTTCGCTTTCTTATGGTCGGCGAGGAATTTAGCCAGGCCACTGTCTGTAAGCGGATGGTTAATCAGCATTTTAATAACGCTCAACGGAGCCGTCATAATATCGGCCCCAATTTCGGCGCACTGGATAACGTGCATCGGGTGCCGCACAGAGGCTGCCAGCACTTCGGTTGAGTAGCCATAATTGGTGAAAATCGTAACTATTTGTTCGATAAGCGCCATGCCATCCGTCGAAATATCGTCTAACCGACCCACAAACGGCGATACATAGGTAGCGCCAGCTTTGGCAGCCAGCAACGCCTGACCAGCCGAGAAAATCAGCGTACAGTTGGTACGAATGCCTTTTTCCGAGAAGTATTTGATGGCTTTGATGCTATCGGCGCTCATCGGCACTTTCACGACGATATTTTCGTCAATATCAGCCAGCTCTTCGCCTTCTTTAATCATCTCGTCGTAGGTAACCGAGATAACTTCGGCACTTACGTCACTTTGCACAATCTCACAGATTTGTTTGTAGTGCTTCATTACGTTGTCTTTGCCCGTAATGCCTTCTTTCGCCATCAGCGAAGGATTTGTCGTAACGCCGTCGAGAATTCCCATCTCCTGGGCTTCACGAATGTCTGCCAGATTGGCTGTGTCAATGAAAAATTTCATGGTTAAATTAAAGTTAATTAAAGTTGGTCGGTCGGTGAGTTGGTCAGTAAACCAGTAGCTGACTGACCAACTCACCGACTAATTGACTACATGCGTCCCGTCCTGGATTTTGCAAACGTGAAGGTACGTATCTTTCCCAGTACTGGCTCTATATTGTTTGGTAATCAGGTTCGTAAAATCCTCAAGGGCCTCTTCACGTACTAAGTTGATGGTGCAGCCGCCAAAGCCACCGCCCATCATCCGGGCACCCAGCACTCCCGGATGCCGACGCGCAATGTCTACCAGTATATCCAATTCCGGGCAACTGACTTCATACCATTTGCTTAACCCTTCGTGCGAACCGTACATTAGCTGCCCAAAGGCCGCTATGTCGTTGGCTTCGAGGGCCGCTACGCCATCGAGCAGCCGTTGATTTTCCTGCACGACATAAGCACACCGCCGATAAATATGAGGTTCTGTATCGCGCAGGTGCTGATCGAGCATCGGCATGGTTACGTCGCGCAGGCTTTTGATGTCAGGGTAAAAGGTTTTCAGAAACCGGACGCCCGCTTCGCATTCGGCACGGCGCGTGTTGTATTCGGAGGTCACTAACGAGTGTTTCACCCGCGAATCGCAGAGAACAATGCTGATGCCATCCATACGCAGGGGCGCGTAGGTGTATTCAAGTGACCGGCAGTCGAGTTTAATTACATGGTCGGCTTTGCCCATCATGCTGGCAAACATGTCCATAACCCCTACTTTGGCACCAACGAACTCATTTTCGGCCCGTTGCGATAGCTTCAGGATGGTTATTCGGTCAAGGCCCAAGCCAAATAATTCGTTCAGCGCAAAACCAACGCCATTCTCCAGCGCTGCCGACGACGACAGCCCCGCGCCCATCGGAATTGTTCCTCCAAACACACAGTTGAAGCCGCCAATTTGATAACCTGCCTGCCGAAACTGCGCCACCACACCGAGCAGGTAATCAGCCCAGGAATGAGTATGCGATAGATCACTTAATGAACCCCGATACGTTTTTTTGATGTTGTAGGCCACAAAGTGAAGTTCGTTATCGGAACGAGGGCCTACGGCTAAATAAATCGCCTTGTCAATAGCGGCTGGCAGTACAAACCCTTCGTTGTAGTCGGTATGCTCGCCAATCAGGTTGACCCGGCCGGGGGAACAAATCAGAATAGGATTGCCGGAAGGCTGGTCGGCTGACTCAGGGTAGAAGTGCTTCTGAAACGAAGTGGTAAGTTGACTAAGTAAATTCATGTTGGGGGTAGGGAATTTAGCGGCTCGGTACAGCTAAACAAATAACCCGCTAAACAGCGTTGCCAGATAGCAAACAAAATTGGACTGGATGGAAACAAAAAATGGCAAACCAATGTCTCACCGCTACGACCACCTACCCTTGCTTCGGTCAAGACCTGGGGGATTCAGCAGGAGCTGGTAGCACCGATTTGCCGATGCAAAGTTAAGGAATTGTTAGCCAAACGACCAAATTTCACCCGTACCTTTGTGACATGTTTGTTTTTATTACACAGACATATGCTGAGAAAAAAGAGATACGCAGAGGTCTCTGTGAATCTCGTAACTCCCTGTCTATCTCTGTGTAACCCGTTTTCAGATTCGCCATAAGATGATTCGTATAGTAACCGTTTTTTGTTTCTCATTCCTGATTTTTCTTGCCTGTAATTCGTCAAACGAAGCTCTTGACCAGGGACGGGTTTATTTAAAACAAGGTAAATTTAAGGAAGCGGTGCAGGTTTTGAATCAGGCGATTGATGCCGATAATAAAAATGCCGAAGCGTTTAATTCGCGGGGCGTGGCCTATTTTGAATTAAAAGAATATGCCAATGCCGCGCTCGATTACGATCAGGCCATTAAACTCAATCCTGACTTTTACCGGTCCTACTATAATCGGGGATTACTCAAAGTGGCGCAGAACGACCTGGCGGGTGCCTTAAAAGATTACTCGGATGCCATTCGGTTAGTGCCTGATACCAGTCGTAGCATGAGTGCTGAATTATTCGTAAATCGAGGGCAGTTGTTCGCCACGCAGGGGCAGGTTCAGCCCGCGCTGACCGATTTCTCGAAAGCCATTTCGCTGAATCCGGCCAACGCACTCGCGCTGTATAACCGGGGCAATCTGCGCTTTCAGCAGAAAGACCTTGCCGGCGCCACCGCCGATTTTCAACAGGCCGTAAAAGCTGACCCTGCATTTGGAAAAGCGTTTTATGGGTTAGGCATCGCGCAGGTGCTGCAAAACAATCGCGAAAACGCGTGCCTAAGTTTAAAACAAGCTGAGCGGCTCGGCTATGCTGATGCCGCGAATGCCGTAGCGGAATATTGTAAATAACAGTTGATGAGTTGGTCAGTCGGTAAGTTAGTCAGTGGCTGACGCATGGAGACTGTTTTTGCGTCAGCCACTGACTAACTCACCGACTGACCAACTCATCAACTGTTACGACTCTTAACTAACGACTTCTATGAAAAAAGCCCTTTTTATTTTCTTCGGTCTCTTATTTATTCTCTTTGCGGGGTTTCAGTACAATGATCCCGACCCTGAGGTTTGGATTCCGATTTATGGCATGGCGGCCATTGCTTGTTTTATGGCCTACGCGGGCTTAGGGCGCTGGTGGTTTTTCGTCGGAATGGCCGTGATGTATTTGGTGGCGGCTTTCTACCAATGGCCCCCCGTGTTTGAGGGTTTTCTGTTTAGCGAGGTAGGGATGCGGAGTATGAATATCGAAATGGCCCGCGAAGCCGGAGGATTAGCCATCTGCTCAGCGGTTATGGTTTTGCTGGCCGTGCTGGTTCGTCAACCCACCCGCCGACTACGCCGATGAAACTGATTGAATGCCCCCGCGATGCTATGCAGGGATTGGCGCACTTTGTGCCAACAGACCTCAAAATTCGGTACCTGAACGCCTTGCTACGGGTGGGTTTCGACACGCTCGATTTTGGTAGCTTCGTGTCACCCAAAGCCATCCCGCAAATGCGCGATACGGCGGAGGTTCTGGCTGGACTTAATCTCTCGGCTACCCAAACGAAATTGCTTGCCATTGTCGCTAATCGACGGGGAGCCGAAGACGCTATTTCTCACCCAGAAATACAATATCTCGGCTTTCCGCTATCGGTTTCCGAAACCTTTCAGCAACGGAATACGAATAAATCCATCGAAGAGGCCTTCGCGGACGTTGCTGAAATGCAGGAATTATGCGTTCGGGCTGGTAAGGAACTGGTGATTTACCTGTCGATGGGATTTGGCAATCCTTACGGCGACCCGTATAGCCCTAATTTAGTTGGCGACTTTACAGGAAGATTAGTACAGATGAATGTAGGTATCATTGCGCCCTCTGATACTGTCGGTTCATCGACACCCGATGCCATCGAAACGCTGTTCCGGCACCTGATTGGCACGTTCCCGCAGATTGAGTTTGGCGCGCACCTGCACGCTCGTCCAGGTGAAGGACCCGCTAAAGTGCAGGCTGCCGTGCAGGCGGGCGTTCGGCGGATTGACGGTGCCCTGCGCGGGTTTGGTGGTTGCCCAATGGCCGCCGATGATTTAACCGGCAATCTGCCCACTGAAGAAATTATTCAGACGCTGGCTGCTGAAGGCATCGCTCTGCCGATCAATCAGGAAGCGTTTCAGAAAGCCCTAACCTTATCGGCGGGAGTGTTTTAAAACAGTCAGAGAGTCGGTCAGTTGGTGAGTTGGTCAGTGGCTGACGCATTGGGAATGCTTTTTGCGTCAGCCACTGACCAACTCACCAACTGACCGACTCTCTGACTATGTTCACATAAACATCACCTGAATTTCTTCTTTTACGGCTTTAAGAGCATCGGCGGTGGGTTGCCGGTCTTTCTGGATAATCCGCTCGAAAATACGTTTGGATAGATCCAGGGCGGGGGCGTCGGGGCGGGTGTCGCCGGAAGCCTGATTAACAAGCGTCATTACATCGTTCATAGCGGCCTGAATCTGGTCCCAGGTGGCCTGACTCATGTAGACCTGCTGCGACAGGTTATGGTTGTATTCATCCCGAATTTCCTGAAGGAGCCGCTGCTGAAATTCGAGTACGGTGGTTGAACTGCCGCCGAGCCGTAACAATAAGTTATTGGGACTAATGCGTTCCAGAAAGAGCACCATTCGCTCGAAAGCCTGAAGGCGTATGGGAACAACCGCGTCGGTATAGCGATTTTTTACGTCGTAAGTATGTCGATCAGCTTCGCGTTCCAGTAATAGTTTGACAGTCAGGTACATACCATACAGGACTAAGCCAGCCGGTACGAGTAACTTCAGGAAATCGCTCAATAGCTCCATTAGCAGAAAAACGTTGTTGGGTAAAAATGGATAATTTTGGAACTTGTACTATGCTACCACTTGATAATCCGGTTCATGTTCGGCCTGAAGCACGTCAGCAAATTGCTGACACCCTGCAGGCCAATAAAATTCCCGGCGACTATGGCCTGCGGGTTGGCGTTCGGGGGGGCGGCTGTGGCTCATCCTGGCTGCTGGGTTTCGATTTGCCCGGCCCGACCGACGAAGTGTATAACGTTGAAGGGGTGCGTGTCATTATTGACCGCCGACATTTACTCTACGTGCTGGGCGCTGAAATTGGCTATGAGCCGGGAGGGTTCACGGTAGAGAAAGCATAGACCATAGTTCTTTTGCCCTATGCTCTTTAAAACTTGGCATGATTTTAGGAACGTTTTTTGCCAATGATATTTTATCCTGTTTTGTGAAGCGCATAGAGCAACATATTTTCCTGTTACTGGCCACGTTGGCTCTTGGTTTGTCGGTTTTGTGCTTCGTTCTGCTGGAGCGGAGCGCGCCGGGTGCTACCGATGAGCAGTACGTGAGCGCTGTCCAGGAACGGGTTAAACAGGAGTTACAAACCAGCGATTCGGAGTTAGACAGCATCGTAGCGCTGCTGCAACGCAAACCTACTCCCACATTCGCCGATCTGACGATACAGACGCAATATCCTTATTTCGTATTTCAGAATAAGCAGTTGGTTTACTGGTCTGACTATCGGTTTGTGCCCGATTATACGCGGCTCTCAACCATCGTAAAGCCTGCTTTAGTTGATTTCGATAAAGAACGATACATCGTCGCTCATCGGCAATTGATTAAGGGAGCGACTATTCTGGATGTCTATTCGCTCATTAACATTTATCGGTATTATCATAGCAATAATACATACATCCAATCGGGCTACAATCCTGATTTATTCTCAATTGACCCGGTAGAGGTTTCGGACAAGCGTCTGAATACATTTCAGACCATCTACGACAACTCATCCAACTTCCTGTTTTCGGTAGTGCCCCCACAGGTAGATGCGTACCGTAACCACTCTACGCCGGTCAACACGGTTATTCTGGCCACTATTGGGATTATCTTTCTGGGCTTATATGTGTTTCAACTGATGATTCGGTTGAAACGAAAGCGCAACTATGAAGCAGGTTTTCTCTGGCTGGCAGGTTATCTACTACTACTGCGGGCGGTCATGCTGTATTTCGGTGTGCCGTTTTTGTTTATTGAGTCCGACCTGTTCAATCCCAAGTTTTATGCGTCATCGGTGCTGGTGCCTTCCTTAGGCGATTTACTGTTAAACGCGGTAGTAGTAGCCGCACTGGCTTTCTACTGGGTTCGGTTCTATTATCGGTCGAATACGTACACGCGGCTGCTTGAGCTACCCAATTGGCTAACCACGCTCATTTCGGTCGGCTGCGTTGTGTTGAGTTATGGTGTGTTTACGCTGTGTTATTTCGAACTGAATAACATTTATGAAAAGTCGCAGTTCACCCTCGATATTACCCTCAGCATCCGATTTTCCTTCCTGAAAATCGTTTGCCTACTGGTTTTCATTACGATATCGTTTATTTACTTCTTAGTTGTTCACCTGCTGGCGAGCCTGTTTTTACGCTACAATCGCGTGAATCGGGTGGGTGTAGGTCTGCTGATGATTCTGGCCGGTACACTTATCAGCACTGTACCGTGGTACATTTTCGGCTGGACATTACAGCCTGTATTTCTAATGAATGGGATTTATTTCCTGCTCATTTATGTGAGCCAATTGCCCAGAACACTGTATAGCTTTCGGTATAAAACATCTATCTACCTGTTTCTGGCGGCTTTCATCTGTGCCGTTATGACGGCTTATGTGGTTTATACGCAGGAAATAAAAAAACAATTGATTCATGAGCAGGAATTTGCCGCACAGCTACTGGCCGAGAATGATGAATTTGGCGAGTTCCTGATGAGCAAAGCGCAGGAGTCGATCCGCCGGGATGCCGATATTGGCCGGGCCCTGCAATCCGACACGCTGCTGGTACGGGAGCGGATTCAGCACCGGGTGAAAAGTTTGCACTTAGACAAGTATTTCGACAAGTATGACATCGAGGTGTCTTCGTTTCGGGCAAACGGCCGTCCACTCGACATTAGCCCAAACACCGTTTCGCTGGCGAGTTTAACGGTCCGTTATCGCCAACCGACCTACCAGACCGAATATCCGGGCGTTTATTTTGTAAATGAGGTTGGTAATCAGTTCGTTAAGCAATATCTCTGTTTCATCGCCATTCAGCCAGGGGCCACAGCGTTCCCCGCCCGTCCGAAGCTAACATCGGCTCAGGATACCGTAGGCTACGTTGTGCTGGACCTCCGATTGCGAAACGAGCGGCCTAAGAGTGTGTATCCTGAGTTGCTGGTTGATACAAAATTCACGCAAAAACCTGATACGCAAGAATATAGTTATGCGTTCTTCAGTGGTCCCCACTTAGGGGCGTCGTCCATAGGCCAGCCGCAACCACACCGGTTGCTCTACAGCGCGGGGAGTTATAACTATGACCGCAGACTTGACCTTCATTTGCTGGACGATCCGGCTTTATTTGCCAGCGGTGTGGCGAGTAATGGCTACCAGCACGTAGCGCAACGGGGGCAGGATGGCCGCATTGTTGTTGTATCGTCGGCAGAATATCCGCTTCGGAATATCTTCTCCAACTTCTCGTTTCTGTACCTGCTCCTGGTGCTAACGGTCATCGTCGTTATTTTGGCCTATGCTATCAATTACGGCTTTTCTCAGTTCAGCATTAATTATTCGACCCGCATCCAAATTCTGCTCAATGTGGCGTTTTTCCTGCCATTACTGCTGGTCATCGTCATTATTCTGAGTGTAATCAGCGCCAATTATATTACCAATCAGGAGAATGCTTACATCAGCAATACCCGAAACATTGCGGCTAATTTTCTGACGTATTTAGATGAGCATCTACACGCCCGGAAGCGGAGCAAAGCCTCGATGGAGGAGGAACTGAGTAAGATTGCCCGGGATGCCGATATTGACATTAATCTGTTCGACACGCAGGGGCGGCTTTATACGTCCACGCGCCCGATTATATACGAAGGCGGCTACCTCTCCAAATACATCAATCCTGAAGCCTATAGCCACATTATCGAAGATAAAGAGAACGAACGGCTGCTGAACGAATCGTTGGGAAGCAAACAGTATAGAACGGCTTATGCGGGTATTAAATCCTACGACGGACGGTTATTGGGCGTATTGAGCATCCCGTATTTTTATGCCCGGCCTGAACTCGACCGGCAGATTATCGAAGTCATTGCCTCGGCACTCAGCATCTTTACGGCCCTGTTTCTGTTCTTTCTGATTGTGTCCTACTTTGCGTCGCACGTACTGACCAAGCCGCTTCGGCTGCTGACGCAGAAAATCAGGAAAACAAATCTCGAACGCCCGAACGACCCGCTTCCCTGGCAATCGGACGACGAAATTGGATTGCTCATTCGGGAATATAACCGGATGTTAGTGAAACTGGAGGAAAGCAAGCAGGCCCTGGCGCAGACCGAAAAACAATCGGCCTGGCGGGAAATGGCCAAGCAGGTCGCGCACGAAATCAAAAACCCGCTCACGCCCATGAAACTGACGTTACAGCACTTGCAACGAACGTTCCCGAGTCCAAGCGAAGCAACCGCCGGAGCCAACGACCCAGGCCGCCGAATCATCCTGCGAACGTTCGATTCGTTGCTGGATCAGATCGACAACCTCAGCGACATTGCCACGTCGTTTTCTGAATTTGCCAAGATGCCCCTGCCCAAAAAGGAGGAGTTTGAGGTGACGGGCGTGTTTAATAAAACCGCCGATTTGTATGCGGATGATAAACGCATTACGCTGAACCGGGATGTCGTTAACGGTCCCGTCATGGCGATGGGCGACCGGCAGTTGATTGGCCGGATTCTGACGAACCTGCTCATTAACGCCATTCAGTCGGTGCCCCCCGGTCGAAAACCCGTCATCGACCTGAAACTGTACACCAATACTGACGCCGTTCAGATTGAAATTCATGACAATGGTGCTGGCATTCCAGAAGCTATTCGCAACAAGGTTTTTCTGCCCAATTTCAGCACAAAGCGGGGCGGCTCTGGCTTAGGACTGGCAATTGCCAAGCGGGGCGTCGAACATGCCGGAGGGTCTATCTGGTTTGAAACGACCGAAAACGTAGGCACCTCATTCTTCGTTTCGCTGCCACTGGCGGGCGTTCCGGGACCACTTGTGGGGGAGTCGGTTAATTATTGATGATTCTTTCAATCTATCGTAACGTGTTTCCAGTTCTCGCCCGACCGAATGCGGTTGAGTTGCGTATGGGTGATACCAAACTGCTTGGCAATCATTTTGAGCCGGTTTTTATCGTTAAGCAACAGCTTTTTAATAATCCTGACTTTGCTTTCGGTGAGTTTGTAATTGCGGGTTTGCCGGGGTAGCTGCCGGTTTTTCAGGTTGGGGTTGTTCCGGTTGTGCTCAATCATGGCCTCTTTGGTCACCCACTGCAGATTCTGAAAGTAATTATTCTGTTTGTCGTGGTCGAGATGAATCACGAAAACCTGGTCGGGTTGATCATGATGCACAAAATGTTCAGCCACCAGCTTATGGACATAGCGGTTCAGGGTTTTGCCTTCGGAGCGAATATTAAGCGACCGGTAGCCCTGTATGACCGAGCCTTTAATGAATTTACTGGTCGTTTGGTCAACGGCATTTTTTAGGCGCGTTGCCGATGCCGATTGAAAACTACGCAGACGACCATAATTCGACACTTCATAATGGGGTGGATTTTCGATGCCCTCAAATACGATTGGTACCCACTTCTCATTCCAGAACCCCTGGTTTTCTTTAGCAGCCATGACCGAAGCTAATTTTATGCGTAACTCCTTTTTTTCTCTCAATAGAACCGGGCAACGTAGTTCAATGGGTTCTTAACAAGAATTTAATCAAATGGTTAACCGTTTTGGCAGATATATTCCAGAAAATCCTGGATGTTGTTGCAAGCAGTGAAGCTGATAGGAAATCAGACCTCACCAAACAGCAAATCGAAGCACTCATAACTAACTTTTCCTGCGAAAGAGCGCTGTGATTCCGAAACCGCCGGGCGTTCAGAATGGTTAAAGAGAGTAGGGCAGATAGCCACAGTGAGTTTGCCCGCATATGTTATGAATGAGTCCAAGAAAACCGTAGTGATTGGCGCGACTGAAAAGCCCGGCCGATATGCTACTCTGGCAACACACAGTTTACTCCGTCACGGTCATGAAGTCGAATTGGTTGGCTTACGGTCCGGCCAAATCGACGGTCATCCTATTCAAACCGGGCAACCGGCTTTGGAAGACGTTGATACAGTAACCATGTATGTTGGGCCACGCAACCAGCCCAGCCTGTATGACTACATCAAAAGCCTGAAACCCAAGCGGGTTATTTTCAACCCCGGCGCTGAAAATCCTGAATTTGAGCGCGACCTGCAAGCGGCTGGCATTGAACCCATCGAAGCCTGCACATTGGTGATGTTATCGATTGGAACGTATTAAAACAATGGTGAATGATAGAATGAGTGAATAGTTTCTACTACATATTCACTCATTCTATCATTCACGCATTCACCATTGTATCAGCGCTGAAGCCCAAGTAAATCCGCTTCCAAAAGCCGCTAAGCAAACCAAATCGCCGGGATTGATGCGCCCCTGTTCAAAAGCTTCGGTGAGGGCGATGGGAATGGAGGCTGCTGTGGTATTGCCGTACTGCTGAATGTTATTAAAAACCTTCTCGTCGGGCAGATTCATTTGCTGTTGCACATAGCCCGAAATGCGGATATTGGCCTGGTGTGGCACCAGCAAGGCCAAATCGTCGGGCTTGTAGCCATTGGCCTCCAGACTTTCGTTGATGACTTCCATGAACCGCACAACGGCATGTTTGAAAACCGCGTTGCCGTTCATGGTCACGTTATAGCTGCCTTCGGTAAGAGTAGCTTCTGAAATCCAGCGCCCTTCGCGGCTGCTGCCGGGATCACGCACATAGAGTTCCTCGGCATAACGGCCATCAGCGTGCAGGTGCGTTGACAAAATCCGGTGTTCCGGGTCGGTAGTGGCCTGCAACACGGCCGCTCCGGCTCCATCGCCAAAAATGACGGCTACTCCCCTCCCTTCGTTGCTTTTGTTCAGAAACGTGGACTGAATTTCCGAACCCACTACCAGAATGGTTTTATACATCCCCGTTTTGATGAACTGGTCGGCAATGGAAAGGCCATAGACAAAGCCCGAACACTGGTTTCGGATGTCGATTACACCAATGCCTTCGAGCCCTAATTCGCGCTGCATCAGGAAAGCCGAACCCGGAAAATAATAATCGGGGGTGATGGTGGCATACACGATCAGGTCAACATCGGCGGGTTGCAGCCCAGCGCGGTCGAGGGCCATACGCGAGGCTGCCGTGGCCATGCTGGCGTTGGTATCTTTGCCGTAGGTGAAATACCGCCGTTGCCGAATGCCTGTCCGCTCCTGAATCCAGGCATCGGAGGTATCCATATATTGGGTCAGGTCGTTGTTTGTAACAACGTTGTCGGGTACGTAAAATCCTAACCCTTTGATACTTGAGTACGTATTAGTCATTCGTTGATGGTGAAACAATCAACAAAGTTACTAAACCCTATAGGGTTTGCAAGATCAAGCCGGTTGCAACTCAAACGAGTACTCTTCCATAATCAGGTTCGCCAGCAGTTGACGGCAGGCTGAATCGACCGTAGTGCGGGCCTGTTCTTCCGTGTCGGCATCGACTTCGAGCCGGATGTGTTTGCCAATACGGACATTATCAATTGTATCCATCTGAAGATTGTGTAAGCCCAGTTTAACGGCTTTGCCCTGCGGGTCCAAAATCTCCGAACGGGTCATGATGTTAATTTCAGCGATGTATTTCATAGAATTTAATGAGCGAATGATAGAATGACTGAATGATAGAATAGGCGTGTGCGTCAGCTATTCTATCATTCAGTCATTCTATCATTGAAAATTAATGAGACAAGGATGTACAATAAAATGATGAGCGGAATGGCCGCGAACTGCAAAAATAACAGGAGTAAAGCGGATGCGATCAGAAAACTGAATTTAATCCGGTTTTCGGCCCAGTCAAACGATTTGAATTTGAGCGCAAAGAGCGGTATTTCGGAAACCATCATGAACGAAAAGGCAATCATCATACCGAGCGCAATGTCGTTTTTCCAGATTGCATCATACTGAGGCTGATAACGTTGCATAAGCGGAAAAGCGGCAATGAGTAGTGTATTGGCGGGGGTAGGCAGGCCAATAAATTGTTCACTTTGGCGGGTGTCGATATTGAATTTAGCTAACCGTAGAGCCGACAAAACTGCAATCAGGAAAGCCCCGTAGGAGATTATCCCTAAGCCCTGAAACCAGCACAGTTGAAAAACAATCATGGCGGGTAATACGCCGAACGTCACGACATCAGCCAGCGAATCCAGCTCTTTTCCAAATGGCCCCGATACCTTCACCAAACGAGCCACAAAGCCATCACCAAAGTCCAGAATAGCCGCCAGGCCGATTAACCAGGCCGCCGTATCCAGATGCCCGCGCAGAGTCATTACGATGCCAATGCACCCGCAAAGCAGGTTGCCGCAGGTCATGGCGTTGGGAAGGTGTTTGAGTAGGTTCATATCTGTAGTACCGAACCTCTGGTTCGGTAGGCCGTTAGGCCAACTTTTTAATCAGTATTTTTTGGCCTAACGGCCTACCGAACCAGAGGTTCGGTACTACATTCGTACAAATGGATTTGTTCGCTTCTCTTGGCCAATGGTGGTTGGGTCCATATGGCCGGGATAAACAATGTAATCGTCGGGTAAGGTATAAAACTGCGTTCGGATGCTGTTCATCAGGTCAGCATGGTTGCAAAAGGGAAAATCGGTGCGGCCAACGCTTCCCCTAAATAATACGTCGCCCCCAATGATGTATCGCTCAGCGTGATTGATGAACGCCACATGGCCGGGTGAGTGTCCGGGTACAAAAACAACATCTAATACCGTATTACCAAACCGAAATTGATCGCCTTCTTTGAGATGGACGTCAATCTCAGACGGTTCATAACCCCGAAGCCCGTAAAGCGCACATCGCGTGGGAACATCGTTATAAATAACCTGATCCAACTCATGCAGGTAGGCTTTTACCCCAAACTTCCGTTTCACATAGGCCACCCCAAACACATGATCAAGATGCGAGTGAGTGAGAAGTAGATACTTGATAGTCAGTTTGTGTTGGTCAAAAAATTGGCCTAAGGCCTCTTTCTCAGGCTGGTCGTAGCAGCCAGGGTCGATAATGACAGCTTCGCCGGTTGCGTCGTCGGCAATGATATAAGTATTTTCCTGGAAGGGGGAGAACTCGAACGTTTGAATCATAAAACAGTTGATAAGTCAGCGAGTTGATGAGTCGGTCAGTGACTGACGTACAGCCTGTGTATACTCTCCTACTAATTGACTCAACAACTCACTGACTGGCTGACTGTATTTCTCACAAAAGTAAAAACACCGTTGGTTTTTTACGTAAATCAGGCACCCGTGTTTTCCACTCCCGAATCGTTAGTGTTCGTATAAATGCATCAGAGGCTGTTAGGTTGCAGGCGACGCACAGGCGCGTATTGCCCTGGCAGTTGGCCAGAATGTCGGCGAAGAGTGCGTCATTGCGGTAAGGCGTTTCCATGAAAATCTGGGTTTGCTGCCGTTGCTGGGCTTCTTTCTCCAGAAAGCGCAGCGCACGGGCGCGGTCCTGCCGCTCAATGGGGATATAGCCATGAAATACAAACGACTGCCCGCTCATGCCCGACGCCATCAGGGCCAGCAAAATAGACGAAGGACCTACCAACGGCTCTACCCGCCAGCTCAACGAATGCGCCATACCAACGACTACCGCACCGGGGTCGGCCACGCCGGGGCAACCCGCTTCGGATAGGACACCCGCATTGCGTTTGCGTTCGGTCAACTCCTGAATCTGTCGGCGCGTGTCGGTGGGAGGAGTGTCTTTATCCAGATCGAAAAACGTAGTTTCGTCGATAATCCGGCTTGTTTTCAGGCCACTGATAAACCGCCGGGCTGACCGTACATTCTCGACAAAATAAGCGTCGGTTTTTTCGATAATCTCACGAATATGGGGGGGAAGTACCAGATCTGCTGTATCGTCGGCGAGGAGAGTGGGGATGAGATAGAGTGTTGGCATACATTAAAACGCAGAGCGCAAGGGAAAACGCAAAGGTCGCTAAGCTTTTCCTGCGACCTTTGCGTTTAAGAAATAAATTTGATTAGCGTTTCCACAAATTCCACAGGTTTTTCAGCCTGCACCCAATGGCCTGCGCCGGAAATGGTTTCGATTTGGGCATTCGGAAAAATACGTTTGATAGCCGGAATATCTTCATCCAGAATATAGGGCGATTCGCTGCCACGTATGAACAACGTTGGATCAGTCACGATGCGGGGATTGGTCAATTCTTCGCCAACCGTATGCAACTCGCGTTCAATAACGGGCAGGTTCAGCCGCCAGTCGAACACGCCCTGTTCATTGCGATAAAGATTTTTGAGCAGAAACTGCCGCACCGCCAAAATCGGCTCGTATCTCTGCAAAACGGCATCAGCTTCGTTACGGCTCTTAATTCCCATCAGGTCAATGGCTTTGAGGCCGCGAATAAGTTCGGCATGATGAATCGGGTAGAATTTGGGCGCAATGTCCACAACAACGAGTTTCTGAAACGTTCCGGGATAGAGCATTACGTACTGCATTACCACTTTGCCGCCCATCGAATGGCCCACCAGAATAGGGTTGTCGAGCTGTTGGTCAATTAAAAACTCGTGCAAGTCGGCGGCCATACTCTGGTAGTCCTGCTCATTGGCGCGGGGCGACTGGCCGTGATTGCGCTGGTCGAGGGCGAATACGCGATAGCCCCGTGCGGCAATGGTTTTGCTGATGGTCAGCCAGTTATCGGACGAGCCGAAGATACCGTGCAGAATGACAATGGCCGGGCCGGTCTCGCCGGTTTGGCGGAAGAATAATTTCATATTTCTAAACGCAAAGACGCAAAGGTAGTCGCAAAGGTCGCCAGGACACATTGTGTTCTTCGCGCATCCTTTGCGTCTTTACGTTTACCATTAATTCACATAAATAACTTTTTCCTGCTGTTCAACCAGTTCACCGAACGGTTGTAGCGTAAACCCATTTTCTGAAGCAACACGCTCAAATTCATCGGTTTTGTCTGGTTCGACAGCAATCAGCAAACCACCGGATGTTTGCGGATCGGCCAAAATATATCGTTGCATTTCGGTTAACTCGCTGATTTTATGGCCGTAGCTATCCCAGTTGCGAACGGTTCCGCCCGGAAAGCTTTTCTGCGCCAGATAGTCGCCAATGACGGACAGTTTCGGCACGGCGTCGAAATGTATGACCGCACTCAGGCCCGATCCTTCAGCCATTTCGGTCAGGTGGCCCAGCAACCCGAAACCTGTTACATCAGTTAGCGCTTTCACGTAGGGCAATTTGCCCAGCGTAGCCCCAAAGCTATTGAGTTTAACCATTTGAGCCGGGGCTATATTGGCGTGTTCGGGTTTCAGAATACCTTTTTTCTGCGCGGTGGTCAGAATGCCAACCCCAAGTGGTTTAGTCAGATAGAGTCGGCATCCGGCAGTAGCCGTATTATTTTGCTTGAGGTGCTCGACCCGCACCTGACCCGTTACGGCCAGTCCGAAAATAGGTTCGGGTGAGTCGATGCTATGTCCACCGGCGAGGGGAATACCCGCCTGCTGACAGATGGCCCGGGAACCTTCGAGTACCTGCCCGGCTACATGGGGCGGCAGTTTGTCTACCGGCCAGCCCAGAATAGCAATAGCCATAATGGGTTCGCCCCCCATTGCATACACATCGCTGATAGCATTTGCCGACGCGATACGGCCAAAATCAAAGGCATCGTCCACGATGGGCATAAAAAAATCGGTCGTACTGACGATAGCTTCGCCATTACCCAGATCGAGCACGGCGGCATCATCGCGGGAATCGTTACCAACAATCAGGCTGCGGTATTGGGGTTGAGAAGCCGTTGCATTTGACTGCAGAATCTGGTCGAGAATTTTAGGCGAAATTTTGCATCCGCATCCGGCACCGTGGCTATACTGGGTTAGTTTAAAGACTATATCGTCAGTTTGTATCATAACGAGACAAAACTAAGAGAGAATTACGGGAATATATTGACAAGTGACTCATTTATCTACATGACTATCATTAAGATGGTTCCTGCCGATAAGTATAGTTATCTGCATGATACTGTGGGCTTAACAATTAATTAACAGCGAACTATAGAACAGAAAAAATTAAAATTTGTCTTATTCTGCGAAGTATGCCAATATATGAATCAAGGGTAGTACTATTTTAAGAAACCTGCTTTTGTAACCCCCAATAAATTATCTCATCTTTGCGGCAGAATTGAGAAACCATTTGACTGGATTTATCGTCTCAAGACTACTAACCAAACAAACACTTCTATGTCTAAAAAATTACTGCAGTTTCGGGCGGCTTTCGTGCTGGTCGGCAGTATGCTGTTGGCTGTGCTCGGTGGGAGCGGAGCAATGGCTCAAGTAACATCGTCGGCTATTAATGGCCGGGTGACCGATGCCAAGGGGGATGACTTGCCCGGTGCTACCGTTGTGGCTGTTCACACGCCATCGGGAAGTCGCTATGGGACTGTCACCAACACATCAGGTTTTTACACGTTTCCTAACGTTCGAGTAGGAGGTCCTTACACGATAACCGTATCATTTGTCGGTTTCAAAGATCAGGTAAAAGAGGATGTTTTTGCCAGCTTAGGAACAACTGCCGATGCTAATTTCAAACTTGATGAACAAGGCACAAATTTGAGTGAAGTGGTTGTATCTGGAAATCGGAGCGATATTTTCAGTTCAGACCGAACTGGGGCTGCTTCTTCTTTTAACCGGGAAGCGATTAACACTATACCTACCATTAACCGTACACTTACTGACATTACCAAGTATAATCCCTATGGTAATGGGCAGTCATTTGCCGGTCAGGATCCACGCTTCAACAACTTTACTATCGACGGTTCGGTATTCAACAATGGATTTGGATTAGGTGGTTCAGCATTAGCTGGTGGCCGGACGGGCACAACGGCTGTTTCTATAGATGCGCTGGATCAGATTCAGGTCAATGTAGCTCCTTTCGATATTCGGCAGTCGGGCTTCACGGGGGCTGGTATCAACGCAGTAACCCGGTCGGGTACGAATGATTTTTCAGGTTCCGTTTATCACCTCTTTCGTAACTCCGGTATGGTTGGTAAAACCGCGTATGGTAATTCGATTGGTACGGTCAATATTGATGAGAAAACATACGGCTTCCGTTTAGGAGGGCCGATCATCAAAAATAAACTGTTCTTCTTCATTAATGGGGAACAGTTTACCAGCAGCAACCCAGCCTTGAGCTATGTTGCCAAACAGGATGGAGCTGTGGGTAACGTATCGAACGTTTTGGCCTCTGACCTGCTCGACCTGAAAAGTTTCATGCAGACGAACTTCGGTTTAGACCTGGGTGCTATTGATAATTATAACAACCAGGTAAAAAGTACGAAAGGGCTGATTCGGTTAGATTATAACATCAATGACAACAACAAACTGTCGGTTCGTTATTCTCATCATAATTCATCGTCGGATCAGGTTATTAGCAATAGTAATAGTAGCGGTACAGCGGGAAATGGTAACCGGAACGTTTTCCCCAACTCACTCTCGCCACAGAATACAGGGTACATCATTGCTGATAACACTCGTTCAATAGCCGTTGAGTTGACATCTAACTTTGGTGGTAAGTTTGCCAATGATCTTGTTGCTACGTATAACAAGCAGATTGAAGACCGGACGTATAAAACTCAGTTGTTTCCAACGATTGATATTGCACCCGGTGGAACCACCTATACATCCATTGGCTTTGACCCTTTTACGCCGAATAACAAGTTGAACTATTCGACGTTCAACATAACAGACAACTTCAGCTATTTTGCAGGTAAGCATACCATTACGGCCGGTGTGGTTTTTGAACATTACACATCCAATAACGTATTCTTTCCATCGTCAAACGGGGTGTATGTATATAACTCCATTGCTGATTTCAAAACGGCTGCTTTAGCGTCAATCAGTAATCCAAACAGTACAACATCGCCGGTTACGCTGAGACAATACAACCTGCGTTACTCGCTGCTGCCCGGTGGTGCCGAACCCTTACAGACACTGAAGCGCAATCTGTACAGTGCCTACATACAGGATGAATTTCAGGCCAGTCCAAATTTTAAACTGACCTACGGCTTGCGGGCTGACCTGTTTGATTATGACAATAGCACAGCGAAGGATTTTAACAACCCAATTGTTGCTGGATTAACGTTCAATGATGAAAACGGTGCTCCTTATAAAATTACTACGGGTACGTTCCCTAAAGCAAAGGTTTTATTGTCGCCCCGTTTAGGTTTTAACTTTGACGTGAAAGGAGATAAGACCACGCAGATTCGGGGTGGTACGGGTATTTTCGTATCCCGCATTCCTGAAGTCCTGATCTCTAATCAGTTAGGGAATAATGGCGTCAATACGTTTGCCTTTGGGGAAAGTAACACAACCCGGTTTCCGTTTGTAACTGATCCAAGTAAGCTACCGGCTGCGGTTCGTATTGATCCGGCAACGATTAAACTGGAAAACCTGCCTCCTTATACAATCAATGCATCAGACCCGAACCTGAAATATCCGCAAATCTGGAAAACGAACCTCGCTGTTGATCAGCGGTTGCCTGGTGGCTTTATTGCAACGGTGGAGTTTATATACAATAAGAACATTCAGGCACTGCGCTATATCGACGCTAACCTGAAAGCTCCCACCCGTACATTGAGCGGTCCCGATAATCGTAATGTGTTCCCGGCTTTTGGCGTAACGAGCGTAGGCGGCAATGTCGCTACCAACCCTGCTAATATTGCCCGGTATGTCAACCCACAGATTGCCAACGCCTTCGTGTTGAAAAATACAAATAAAGGAGATTCGTACATCGTCACCTTTAAATTAGAGAAGCCTGTTGTACGGGGCTTTGGCGGTTCGGTAGCCTACACCTATGGACAGGCAAAAGACCTCGCCTTTGTGGGTAGTACGGTTCAAGCAAACGTACCAACTACTTTTGGGCAAAACTATTTGACTACATCTTACTCTGATCAGGACCTTCGCCATCGGATCAATGGATACGTCAACTATCGTCTGAATTATGGTGGTAAATTTGGCGGGTCTACTGCCTTCACCCTGGGTGGCACGTATGCCAGTGGCAACAAAATTTCGTACACCTACAACCAAGATATCAATTTTGATGGTCAGACTACAAATGATTTGATCTACGTACCAAAAAACGCATCTGAATTGTCGTTTAGTCCACTTACAGTGGGCACAGGAGCCAGTGCTGTAACGTATTCGCCGGAACAGCAACAGGCGGCTTTTGATGCATACATCGAAGGCAACGATTACCTCAAAACCCGTCGGGGTCAGTATGCCGAGCGGAATGGTGGTGCTTATCCGTGGCTTGCCCGTTTCGACTTTACAGCGATTCAGGAGTTCTATATAGCGGTTGGTGCTAAAGGCAAACGGAACACGATTCAGTTCCGGGTTGATATTACGAACGTTGGCAATCTGCTTAACGATAAGTGGGGGGTTGGTAACCTGCAAACTACGTTCAACCCGCTGGTACTGGCGAACGCGAATGCAACAACGACTGGCATTCCAAGCTACCGGTTAGCCACACAGAATATAAATGGGCAGACAGTTCTTCTAAAAGATTCATTCACGAAGAGTGCTTCGCTCAACAGTGGTGATGTGTATCAGGCACAAATTGGTCTTCGTTACATCTTTAACTAAGTTTTCTTATTTTTATAAGCAAAAGTACCCCCACCAGAATAGGTCGGGGTACTTTTGTTAAGGTGGATTTTAAGTTATAAAATGTAGTTGTTCTATAAATGCCCTACAGTTAAAAAGAAAGTGGGATAAAACTATGTCTGTTTTGCCTTTTTCTTTAAGATACCAACTTTCTTATCCCGCTTGTTGTGCGGTTGTTCTCGATTAGACTATTCACGGAATTATATTACTCAATAACTCCGCCCTAAAAAGAGGCCCTCCTACTTCTCGGCTGTGGTTTCCGATAGCGTGTTGCCGTTCAATGAATTGTGAGAGAGGATTGATAGCTATAATAAAAATTTCCAATGATTGATTAATCTTTCAGAAGTATAGGGGTTGACTCATCATTGGAGCGTTTAACGGGTGGTTTCACATCGCCGGGGGGGATCCACATATCGATATGTTTCCAGTCAAGTTTGGCGGACTTACGTTGACGAAGCTATTATAGTGTAAACATTAAGGTATCGACTAACCGAAAATGGCGTATTTTTTAGAATTTTGGAGAAATACTGATTGTAGCAAATAGTACAAACATCACCCATGAAACTAAAAATCTTATTTGTTTACAATACCCACTGTTGGTGATGTTTAGTGTATTATATACAGTATTAATTGGCTTTAAGGGCTATAAAAAGCAATATCTATGTTTTTTCGCTTTTCTTTGCGCTCTGGTCTATAAGAAAAAACCTGTCATAGCAATACAATATTGATGTGTGAATTAGTCCATAAAGTCATTGGCTCACATAAGTGATCTGACTATTTTTGGAGCCCTACCGAGCAATCATAAACTAAATAGACTTACTCACGGATCAATAACTGCTTCCTGCTTGGTATTTATCACATTAATACAGGTTATAACAAAAATTTTTCGCTATTCTCTCAAATAAAGTTACACGATATTGTGCTATGCCCTTATACATGGGATAAAAACTAATAACAGCAAAAAAGCGTAACCCTGAATACATAACTACCACCAAAAGTGGTAGTTATGTATTACTGCAATAAATTTACCATGTAATCGTACAGGATTTGTTATTTGGCCCTGAAAACTGTGTACTAAAACTTGTTAGATCTGAGGTAGGAGGCCCATCATATATGGTTGCTTTTCTACCTTCACTTGCATTCTCAAGTTGATATTGATAACTACCATTACGAGGGCCGTCATAGCTGAAAGGCACTACAGATACGGAGTTTTCATATGAGTCTGCACATTCGTTATAATAAGTTCTGTTTTCAGATCCTTGGACATTAAATTGCCAATTTATTGACCAATTAACAGAGTAGGGGCTGAAGCTATAATACTGGTTTGGCTGAGATCGAGATTTCATGTAAGCTTCAATAGACATGCGGGAAATATCACATGTATGTATATAGCCGTAATCATCATAGCTAGGTATGTAATAAGGATCATCACATACATTTGAAGGATATAAATATCTGAGATTTACCCCTTGATAAAAAGGAAATGTGTACGTATATGAGACAATGAACGCTTCTATGTACCAACCGTTGTAATGATCAGATTCGAGATATTCATTAAATGGACCTACTCGCGCATTTTGCAATTGTTTAATGTAAACTTTTTTTGTCACTGAGATATTCTTCACTGGCTGACTAATAGCAAAGAAATTCAACTTATAATTATTTAGATAGTATATAATGTTATCTCGACTAAATATAAATAGATGCCCACCGATGATAACCTGCCCTTCTGGATTAATAACATTAGATATAGCAGAACTAAACACGTCAATTTCTAATTGACCATTGTTTAGATATATTTTTAGCTTCTCACCATATTTATTTCGTAAACTTTTTAATAAACTATTTGAATCGTCAATATTGAGGTTTGTTGGTATTTTTGTGTATACATCTTTTAACGAAGTAAACTCAGGAAAATCTCTTCTTACATTTCCACCGTTTGAAAGGCTTTTACCATTAATATAGCTGTAAAAATCTTCTGTACTTTGGAAGTTTAAAATTTGATTTTCAATCCAAACTACTTTTTGATCTTTATCATTACTTATATTTTGTTTCTTTTCATCAGGCTTAATTTCTTTCTGCTCCTGACAAGAAAAAAAGAATAATAAGAAAAGCAGTAAGCCGCAGCGATAAAAATAAGGGAAGGTTTCCAAGATTTTTTAGGTGTTTTTGTGAACTCGCGCAAATTGAAATAATGATACCTTCTAAATACAGATATAAATTACTGTTGGTAGTAACTTCTCTGTAATAGAAAGAACATTGATTGAAGAACTAATCATTTTAGTATAAAGTTATTTAAATCATTAATTTATCTCAAACTCATTTATATAAATTTATTGTTAACAAATTCGCGTAATATTAAATATTTAGCAATAATTCACTGTATTTATATGAAAAAACATACAATATATTCGAGTTTTCTTTATATGTAGAAATCGAGCATATTAGTAGGTTTAAATAGCTTCAATACCGAGAATGGTTTCCGACGACCAGCCACCAGATCGACTAAGCCCCGATCAATAGACGCTTGCTGATCGGGCGAAAGATCGTCCCAGAAGTCGCCGGTTTGCTGACTGATTTCACGGCTCAACAGGGTTAAATGAGCCTGAAGAATTACATCATCGTTAATCTGGTCGATCAGGCGGTGCAAATTAGTTTTCAGTTCAGTCGTACTCATATCGGAATGGTTTCCTTGTAAAAGTAACGCAAAATATCGGTTGATAAAACGGGTTTAACTACGGTAAAACGGTCGACTTGCCGTTCAACCGATTTATTTTCAGCAGTTCGGTACCTGCCTGATAGCCCTGCACAATTACGCGGCCAATGTCGTCGGAAGTGAATTTCATCAGATTTAAGGCTAATGGTTCCGTTGGTCGAATAATGGTTAAATGCAAACTTCGGCCATGTAGTTTTTCGCGTTCAGCAAAGCGTTCGGCCCAGGCGATGTCGTTGTTCACCAATTGATTCACCGTAATGTCTTTCACCCGGTCCATCAGGTTCAACAGATTACGATAATTGAATTTCTCGTTATAAATCTTTTTGGCGTGACAAGCTACACAGGCAATTTCGGTAGCGCCATCTTCAATAGCAACTCGCAATGGAGCTACTTCGCGCAGGCCACCGTCCAAAAACGCCCGCCGGTGATCGCCCCCAATCTGGACGGCGGGCATCAAAAACGGCAGCGAACTGCTGGCATACACATAATCCAGAAAATTAGGGTCGTAGGCATCGGCATAGCACATGTCGCCCTGAATGATGTCGACAGCTCCAACTTTTATTTTTACGGGGCCATTCTTAATCGCTTCCAGATCAACGTGGCTGCGAATCAGATTCTGAATAGGCGAATTATCCAATAAACCATCAAAACGGCTCATTAGGGTGTTGTAGCCCATTCGGAAGCGCGACCGAATCACGGCGACATCGTCGGGTTTAGTGATATTCCGAATCCAGAACTCAATTAAATATTTACCCACCTTTTCCCAGTCAACGTGGCCTGTCTCGGCATATTGCCGGGCGGCTGCGTTGGCGATAAAAGTCGCGTTGAGACTGCCAACTGAAATGCCGTAAAGTTGATCAGGCACAAAACCTGATTCAAAAAGCGCCATAACGGCTCCCACCTGAAAAGCGCCTTTGAGCGAACCGCCCCCCAGTACGAGAGCTTTCTGAGGAGATTGCGATGGAGATGAAACAGAAACTGGATGGGGGAGGGGTGGAGTCGGGTTATCAATCATAGGGACCTATAGTCGATGAATAAAGGCACACGAGTAAGGTAAGTTCTCGGTTTTCAATTAATAAACAAACGAACTGATGCAGGGATAGTTATAAAAAGGGTGTCTGGTTTTCTAAACGGCTTTTTCGGCGTCTGCACTTTCCTTGCTATAATTGCCGGAGAATAGTCATCAGTCAATAGTCGTCAGTCGATAGTACTCGTCAGTCGATAGTTACAGTTTGAATTGCTATTGACGAACGACTCTCGACTAACGACTGAAAAAATGCCCCTCACCGTCGCCGACATACAAGCCCCGATTGCTGCTGAAATGGAATTGTTTGAGCAGAAATTCAGAGGGCAGATGAAAAGCGACGTCATGCTGCTCGACCAAATCATGAACTACATCGTGAAACGGAAGGGCAAGCAACTCCGCCCGATGTTTGTGTTTCTAATGGCGGGTGTATGTGGCCCCATTACGGAAGCGACCTACCGGGGGGCTTCCCTTATTGAACTGCTTCATACGGCCACCCTTGTTCATGATGATGTGGTCGATGAGTCGAACTACCGCCGTGGCTTCTTTTCCATTAATGCACTCTGGAAAAACAAAGTAGCCGTACTGGTAGGTGATTACTTGCTTTCGCGGGGGTTGCTGCTCTCGGTCGATAATGGTGATTATGATCTGCTTCAGATTGTGTCGACGGCCGTGCGCGAATTAAGTGAAGGCGAGTTGCTGCAACTGTATAAGGCCCGCCGGTTAGACATCACCGAAGATATTTACTACGAGATTATCCGGCAGAAAACAGCTTCGCTCATTGCAGCTTGTTGTGCCGTGGGGGCGCAGTCGGTAGGGATTGATAAAGAGACGGTTAAAAAAGCCCATGCCTTTGGCGAGAAAGTGGGCATTGCGTTTCAACTGAAAGATGACCTGTTCGACTATGGCACGGCGGAGGTAGGCAAACCGCTTGGCATTGATATAAAAGAAAAGAAGATGACGCTTCCGCTCATCTACGCGTTGAACAAGGCCGGGTTTTTAGAAAAACGCCGGATTATTAACATCGTCAAAAATGAAAGCGAGAAGCCTAAAAAAGTTGCTGAAGTGATCGATTTCGTGAAAAATTCGGGCGGCATTGATTACGCAACCGAGGCTATGAATCGCTATGTAGCCGAAGCGCAGACCATGCTCAACGCTTTCCCTGATTCTGCTTACCGGCGTTCGCTCCAACAGTTAGTGCAGTACACTATTGACCGGAGCAAATAATAGTGAAGAGTGTAGAATGAAGAGTGAAAAATAAACACACAAGCGTACTTATTTTTCACTCTTCATTCTACACTCTTCACTCCTTTTCTGGTCTTCTCCCTAAACAACCTATGAAAATCCGGGCTTTCGGTTTTCATCCATTTGTCCCAGAACGTGAAATACAGGCCGTAATTGAATCGAAACTGAGTATGGTGCAGGCTGTGGTGAGTGGCGCCGATTACCCAGCGACCTAACCAGTGCCGGTCGAAATTATGCGGATAGATTTCTGTATTCAAATGATTGACCGCGCTCGATATGGTCATGATTAACAGAATTAGCCCCACGGCTGAAATGTGCAGGGGTAATACGAACGTCAGCAGTGGAATAACGATGGCTTGCAGCGTACTTTCTATCGGATGAAACGAAAAAGCCGTCCAGGGAGAGGTCGTGATGCTGTCGTGGTGCGTTTTATGGACCCACCGATAAACACCGGGCCGGTGCATCCAGCGGTGAAGCCAATAGTAGTAGGTTTCATGAATAAACAGCACCAGCCCAATGCTGGCCGGATACCACAGCCACGAGTAGGCCCTGAAATCTGTATAAATTTTGGTATAACCAGCCTGATATGCCAGAATAACGCCTAACGCCAACGCTGTAAAAATTAATGACGTTAACAACGACCAGCCTATTTCCCGCCTGTCCTGGCCGGGCTTGCGGGGGCGTGTCTGCACCGCCCGATGGGCAAACTGATCCTTCATCGACACCTTAAACAACCACCAGAATGCCACCGAAAACAGGACGTATCGACCGAAAATGGCAATGAAAAAGAGAAGAGCCGTTAGCCAGAATGTGGCTGGGCCGGTAATATGAATCATACTGCTTGATTCGGTTAAATAAACCGCTACTACAGCAACACAATTGGCAGGTTTAAAGTTAAAGGCTTGCCAGAATCCCCTTCGTTAGTTGGTTTGCTGTTCACAAACGCTTTACCCGGCTCGTTCTCCCACCCGCCAATTTGTTTGTACCTTTGCCGGGTACATTTCTAATTTTCAACAGAACGGCTCCATGCGCCTGATTTCTTCTGCTCTATTACTGTTGTTGTCGGCTGCAACAGTTGTTGCTCAGCCTCAAAAATCAACAAACAATTCCCCAAAAGCAGCATTGCGTCCGGCATCGGTTAGTCAATCCTTTGCCCGGCCCAAATTAGTGGTCGGGATTGTGGTTGACCAGATGCGGTATGATTATCTGTATCGGTATTACGATAAATTCAGTACTCCAGCATCCACTGGGGGCGGATTTCGGCGGATGATGGACGGTGGTTTCAATGCCCGAAATAATCATTACCATTATGCCGCCACCTACACCGGCCCGGGCCATGCGGCCATTTATACGGGTTCGGCTCCGGCGTTAAATGGGATTGTAGGCAATGATTTCTATGAACGCACTATTGGTCGGTTGATGTACTGCGCTGAAGATACGACCGTCAATACAGTGGGTAACACGGGAACCGCCGGTAAAATGTCGCCCCGCAACCTGCTCGTCACGACCATTGGCGACCAGCTTAAATTAGCAACCGACGGCCGGGCGAAAGTCATTGGCATTGCGCTGAAAGACCGGGGTGCCATTTTGCCCGCCGGTCATGCCGCCAATGCGGCCTACTGGTTCGACTCGAAAGATGGTAATTTTATCAGCAGCACGTTTTACCAGAACGAATTGCCGCAGTGGGTGCAGACATTCAACGCCCGCAAACTTCCCGAACAGTTTATCAGCCAGAAATGGGAGCCTATGCTGGCGATGAACCAATACACAGAAAGTACAACAGACGACGAGCCGTATGAATCCGTATTGGCGGGTGAAACCAAATCCGTTTTTCCACACACATTCGCTGTTCAGGCGGGCGGACTTAAATATGAACCCCTGCGAACCAGCCCCTACGGCGACCAGATCACGAAAGAATTTGCCCTCGCTGCCCTGAAAGGCGAACAATTGGGCCAGCGTGGTATAACCGACATGCTCTGTGTGAGCTTTTCCTCGCCCGACTACATTGGTCACGCCTTTGGTACACACGCCATTGAAACCGAAGACCAGTACATTCGGCTGGATGGTCAGTTGACCGACTTGTTCAATCAATTAGACGCGACAGTTGGCAAAGGACAGTGGGTGGCGTTTCTATCCGCCGATCATGGCGTGGTTGACGCGCCAGGCTTTTTGCAGCAAAACCGGATTCCGGCGGGCGTGCGCGGGTATGGCGAAATTGGGGAGGCCGTAAAAGCCACGCTCGAAAAAGCTTACGGGCCAGGGCAATGGATGCTCACCTACTTTAACCAGCAGATTCACTTGAATCATGCGCTGCTGGCTGAGAAAAAAATTGCTATACAGAGCGTATATGAGCTATTGCAGCCGATATTACTTAAGCAGAAAGCCGTCGTGAACGTGGTCAATCTACATAATCTGGGTGCTGAAGCTCTACCGGTCTTACAGGAAAATTTATTCCGTAACGTCTATCACCCTAACCGAAGTGGCGATTTTTATGTAATGCAGGCCCCCGGCTGGATTGAGGGCCGCAACAAAGGCACTACGCACGGCACTACCTACGCCTACGACACTCACGTACCGTTTTTGCTATACGGCTGGGGCATCTGGCCCGGCCAAACACTCCGCCGGACGCATATTCACGACATTGCTCCCACCATTACGGCCCTGCTTGGCCTGTTGGAACCCAGCGGCTGCATCGGCAACCCGGTAGAAGAAGCGATAAAGTGATATAGGATATATGATGTAGGATGTATTTCCTGCTGAACATATATCCTACATCATATATCCTACATTTATAAAGCTTACTTCCTTAAACCCAAAATACCTCACTTGCCCATTCACGCTGATAGCTAAGCGGCCAGTGGCGTCTATGCCAATAATGTTCCCGGTGAAATAGTGTCCTTCGCTTTCAAACGTGTGCTCTTCCTGATAGCGGTACAGAATTTGTAAGTAGTTTATTTTCAATATATTGCGTTGACCCGAGCGTAGTTGTAAATAGCGTTGTTCGAGTGTTTCGCATAGGCGGCTGAGTAGTCCGGGCAGGTCATAACCGTTCGGTACTGAAGACTGATTTTGTAGCGAGGTAGCCGTTGAATACCCAAATTCGGTCTGATTTATATTTAGTCCAATGCCCACTATCGACCACTCGATGCTGTAACCGTGCAACGTGTTTTCAATTAAAATACCGCCCACTTTCTGGTCACCCACATACATATCGTTAGGCCACTTAATGCGTAATGCGTTACCAATGAGTGGTTGCAGCGCATCATAAATACCCAGAGAAATAGCGATGTTCAGCCAGAATTGTTCGGTCGCTGTCAGAAAAGTAGGTTTCAGAATCAGCGAAAACGTCAGGTTTTGGCCTGCCTTAGCCTCCCATTGATTGCCTCGTTGCCCGCGTCCGGCGGTTTGATTATTGGTAATGACAAGTAGTCCCTCATTCAGGTCTGTTTGGGCAATCAAAGCAGACGCTTCGTCGTTAGTTGACTGACAGCTTGGCAGATATTGGATTATTTGTCCAATAAAAAGCGTTTTGGGATAGATTTTGTACAAAATATTGTATAATTTAGTAGGATAGAGAGTTAATGAATGGTACTGTGAGTGTGAAATCTTTAACCCACGTACCCGCTGATTGACTTATCGTGCAATGTTAAACCGAAAGCATGAGAATTAACAAAAACAATGAGTTTACCGCCGAGCAGATCCGTGATTTTGTTGTGCGGGGTATGCAGGAGAAAAAAGGACAGGACATTGTAGTGATGGACCTGAGAAACGTTAAAAACGCCATCTGCGATTATTTTGTCATCTGTTCCGGTACGTCCGACACGCAGATTGACGCGATTTCGACCTCTGTGGAGGAAGAAGTTTATAAAGCCAGCAAACAAGACCCCTGGCACAAAGAAGGAAAGCTGAATCGGGAGTGGATTCTGCTGGATTACGTCGATGTGGTTGCTCACGTGTTTAAGAAAGACCGCCGGGCCTTTTATGATCTGGAACAATTGTGGGGCGACGCCGAGATTCAGTTAGTTGATGATGCTACGTTTGCCGTAGTATCCTGAGGAAGAACCAATTAAATTTGGCCTGATGTTTATTGGTAGGGCCGTTTACAGGACTGACAAACCGTCTGTCCTAACCATTTCGTAAGAGAAACATTCATTTACAAAATGGTGTTACCCATGAAATCCGTTTAGTACAACCCGAAGAAATGGCAGAAAACAATAATAGAAATCCGTTAGTACCCCGTGGTGGGCCACGTAAGCCTAACTTCCAGGGCTGGATCGTGGCTTTGCTCATTGCCGCCATTCTTGGCATCACGTTTTTTAACCGAAGCTCCGCTACGACTGAAATTTCGCAGAAGCGGTTTGAGCGGATGGTGAAAGACCATGAGGTGGCCGAGGTGGTGGTGGTCAATGACAAAATTGCTGAAGTCACCCTCACGCAGCAAGCCGCCCAAAGCCCTAAATACCGTAATAAATTTGCGGACAAGCCGTATTTTGGCACCAATCAGGGACCTCATTTTCAATTTCAGATACCCTCCGGCGAAACGTTTAAGAAAGACTTAGACACGATGCAACAGGGAATGCCTGATAATGAGAAAGTTGACTACAAATTTGACCAGCGAAGCGATTTTGGGAGCATCATCAGCACCTGGGGTTTCCTGATTGTGATGATCCTGGCTATGTATTTCCTGCTGGGGCGCATGTCGGGGGCCGGTGGACCCGGTGGTCAGATTTTCAATATCGGGAAATCGAAGGCAGCCCTGTTCGATGCCGATAACAAGGTAAAAATCACCTTCAATGATGTAGCGGGCTTGGACGAAGCAAAAGAGGAGATTAAGGAAATCGTTGATTACCTGAAAAACCCAACGAAGTTCACCAAATTAGGCGCTAAGATTCCGAAAGGCGCTCTCCTGATTGGTCCTCCAGGTACGGGTAAAACCCTGTTAGCTAAGGCTGTAGCAGGTGAAGCGGGCGTTCCTTTCTTTTCATTGTCGGGTTCCGATTTCGTTGAGATGTTTGTGGGGGTGGGCGCTGCCCGAGTGCGCGACTTGTTCAAGCAGGCAAAAGAAAAAGCCCCCTGTATCATTTTCATTGATGAGATTGATGCGGTAGGTCGTTCGCGGGGGCGGGGTTCGATGCCCGGCGCTAACGACGAACGCGAAAACACGCTGAACTCCCTGCTGGTGGAAATGGATGGCTTCGCCACCGACTCAGGAATTATTATCCTGGCCGCAACCAACCGTCCTGACGTACTGGATTCTGCGCTTCAGCGTCCGGGCCGTTTCGACCGCCAGATTAGCATTGATAAGCCCGATATCATTGGTCGGGAGGCTATCTTCCGGGTGCATTTGAAACCCATTAAACTGGCTCCCGATGTTGACCCGAAAGAGTTAGCGGCCCAAACCCCCGGCTTTGCCGGAGCAGAAATTGCCAACGTGTGTAATGAAGCCGCCCTAATTGCCGCCCGGAGTGACAAGGAAGCCGTTGATATGAAGGATTTTCAGGACGCGATGGACCGCGTGATTGGTGGTCTGGAGAAGAAGAACAAAATCATTTCGCCGGAAGAGAAAGAGATTGTGGCGTATCATGAAGCCGGTCACGCGGTGGCAGGCTGGTTCCTCGAACACGCCGATCCGCTCGTGAAAGTGACGATTGTACCGCGTGGCGTAGCTGCACTGGGATATGCACAATACTTGCCGCGTGAGCAGTATCTGTATCGCACGGAGCAACTCATGGACGAAATGTGTATGGCTTTAGGCGGACGTGCTGCCGAAGACCTCATTTTCGGTAAAGTTTCGACAGGTGCATTGAGTGATTTGGAGCGCATTACCAAGCTGGCTTACAGCATGGTAACGATGTATGGCATGAACGATAAAATCGGTAATGTGTCATTCTACGATTCCAAGCAGTCTGATTATGCATTCAATAAGCCATACTCAGAAGAAACGGCCAAGCATATTGACGAAGAGGTTCGTAAGATTGTTGACATTGCCTATACTCGCACGAAAGAACTGCTGACCGAAAAGCGCGATGCACTGGAGATTATTGCCAAAGAATTGCTTGAAAAAGAAATTCTGTATCAAAACGATCTGGTTCGTTTAATTGGCAAGCGTCCTTTCGAACGCGAAACGGTTTATCAAGCTTACAAAAACAAAGGCGTAGCTGAGGAAGTGAAAGAAGAAATTGGCAAAGAAGCCAAACCCGCCGAAACCGAACCAGAATCGCTGCCAATTTAATTTTAGTAGTTCAACAAAAAAGGGAATCCTATGCGGGATTCCCTTTTTTGTTGAACTACTTTTTACCTAATTCAATTACCTGCATATCCGAGATTTTACCGTTATCGAGCGAAAAGCGGATAGCTGTTCGCATAACATGAAACCCTGTTTTGCCAGCCGCGCCGGGATTTAAGAATAACATATTTCTCAACATTGGATCACGCACGACTTTCAGAATGTGAGAATGGCCGCAAATGAACAGGTCGGGCGTATTAGCTTGTAAAAGGGGCCGCACTGTTGGGTTGTATTTAGGGGGTGTTCCGCCAATGTGCGTCATCCAAATATCCAGACCTTCGAGTGAAAAGCGTTGATTCTGTGGTAATTCACTGGTTTCGCGGTCAATATTTCCCGATACAATTCGCAGCGGACGGAACGCCCGCAGTTGCTCCATAACGGATAAAGCGCCCACGTCGCCTGCATGCCAGATTTCATCACAGGCGTCGAAATGAGTAAAAATTTGTGGGTCGAGGTAACTGTGGGTATCAGAAAGCAGGCCAATGCGCGTCATAACTGTAGCCTGGACGGCCACGTCCGGGAGCAAGCAAAATTTACCTTACCCGGACGTGGCCGTCCAGGCTACGATTCACGACTTCAAAATTACCTCTTTCATCTCGCTCCGAATACGCTTCTTGTCAATTTTACCGACACTCGTCTTCGGGATTTCAGGTACGAACACAATCCGGTCGGGTACGTACCATTTGTGCAGTTCTCCCCGTTCAACCTGCGCTTTCAACCCCGCTTTAATGCCCTCAGCAGTTAGCGTATAACCGGGTTTCTGAACAACCAGGGCATGTGGTCGTTCGCCCCAGCGGTCGTCGGGTAGGCCAATAACGGCTGATTCAGCTACGCCGTCAATTTGGGAGAGCACATTTTCCATATCCAACGACGACACCCATTCACCACCGGTCTTAATGACATCCTTGGTTCGGTCGGCAACCAGAATCCAGTTGTCGGGCGTAATGCTGGCCACATCGCCTGTGTGTAGCCAGCCATCTTTCCATAGGTCGGCGCCCCGCTCAGGGTCATTGTAATAACCTTGCGTTGTCCAGGGAGTACGCACGACAATTTCGCCCAATGAATGACCATCATGCGGCACAAACTGCCCATCATCGCCCATCAGTTTAGCCTCGACAAACGGCGCAATGCGGCCCGCCCGAACCCGAAAATCAATCTGTTCATCAACCGGTAAGGCATATTCAGTATCGTTCAGATACACCACCGAAATGATGGGAGCCGTTTCGGACATGCCGTATCCTGATGTAACATTAATGCCTAAATCCAGCGCAGCCTGGGCCAACCCTTTTGTCAGCGCCGAACCGCCAATCAGCACACTCCACCGGCTCAGGCTATCTTTGAATTTTTGGGCGGCCGGGCTGCTCACCAGCATATTCAGGATAGTCGGCACGCAGTGCGACAGGGTAACTCGTTCGGTAACCAGTAGCTTGAGTAACATTTCGGGTTCGTATTTGCCCGGATACACCTGCTTGGCCGACATCAGCGTTGCCAGAAATGGGAAACCCCAGGCATGGACATGGAACATGGGCGTGATGGGCATATACACGTCCGTTCTGGATTTGAACGGCAGCGCTTCGTAGCCAATCAGATACGTAAGCAGGCCCATCGTGTGCATAAACAACTGCCGGTGCGAGAAATAAACGCCCTTTGGGTTGCCCGTCGTGCCTGTGGTATAGAACGTAGTGGCCCAGGTATTCTCATCAAAATCAGGGAAGTCATATTGGTCGGATGCTGCGCTTAACAGGGTTTCGTATTCACCGAAAAAGCCGTCGGGCAGTTCACCGAATGAGGTTATAGCGCCATTGGTATATACTTTATCGCTTAGCACAATAAAGGCTTTCACGGTGGTGAGTTGGCCTTTAATGGCGGCCAGGATCGGCAGGAAATCTTCGTGAATCAGTACGACCTTGTCTTCCGCATGATTCATGGTATAAAGAATCTGGGCGGGCGACAGCCGAACGTTGACCGTATGCAGAATAGCGCCCGCACTGGTAACGCCAAAAAAGCATTCGAGATATCGGTGACTATCCCAGTCCAATACCGCTACCGTATCGCCTGGCGTAATGCCTGCGTTGGTTAATACATTGGCTAATTGCCGAACGCGACGGTTAAACTCAATATAGTTGATCCGAAACAGATCGCGGTACACGATTTCACGCTGTGGGTCATACTTAAGTGACTGTGCTAATATAGTTTTAACGAGCATTGGCGGCTCGTAGGCTTCAGCCGTGCGTGGAATTAGTTTAGTCTGAATCATCATAGTTAGTGGGATTTACTGGAAAACGTATAGACCGAAGGTAGGATTGAACGATGGAAAGAAAAAATTGCAATTCATAAAAAAAGCTCTCCACCCAATGAAGCGGGTGAAGAGCTTTCATGTAATGTCAACCGGGACGGTCGGCTCTACAGCAATAATCCGGCGATAGTAGCCGACATATAGCTGGCTAAGGTTCCGCAGATGAGTGCTTTGAAACCTAATTTAGCCAGGTCGCTCCGGCGGTGTGGGGCTAACTCGCCAATACCGCCCACCTGAATAGCAATGGAACTAAAATTAGCAAAGCCGCAGAGTGCAAAACTCACAATGGCAATGGTTTTGGGATCGAGGGTCGGCTTGATTTTTACCAAATCCAAGTAGGCTACAAATTCATTGACGACCATTTTAGTGCCCATTAGCGCACCAGCGGCTTCGATGTCTTTCGACGGAACACCCATTGCCCAGGCAAACAGCGAGAACAGTTTACCCAGCAGGAAATTCAGGCTGAGGTAATCAATTTGCAAAATGTAAAAGCCCAATCGAAACAACAGACTGTCAATCAGGGCAATCAGAGCGATGAAGCCAATCAGCATGGCAATCACGTTGAAGCCTACTTTCAGGCCCTCGCTGGCTCCGGCGGCAATGGCGTCGAGCAAATTAGCGTGGGTTTTTTTGATCTCGATTTTTACCGTTCCCTGCGTTTCAGAAACCTGCGTTTCGGGCATTACAATCTTGCTGATAACCAGCGCACCTGGTGCCGCCATAATACTAGCCGCCAGTAAATAGGGAGCCGGTACACCCAGCGAAATGTAAACGGCCAGAACGCCCCCCGCAATGCACGCAAAGGAGCCGGTCATGCTGGCTAAGAGTTCGGAGTTGGTCATGCCGTTCAGATACGGCTTAATCATGATCTGGGCTTCTACCTGCCCTACAAACGTGCTGGCTACGTTGGAGAGTGCTTCGGCGCCACTCACGCCCATGAGCCACTTCATAGCCCGAGCCATAACCGCTACCACGCGTTGCATGATGCCCAAATGGTAGAAAATATTAACCAGAACAGCTACGAAAATTATGGTCGGGATAACCTTGAAAAAGAAAATGAAATCGTTTCCAGGCCCGAAGGCTTTCGTTAACACATCCGATCTAACCAGCGATGAAAATACAAACTCGGCTCCTTTGTTAGCTTTTTGCAGCAGCCGGTCAACATAATAGCCAAGGGATTGGAAGAGATTCTGGCCAATGTCAGTTTTTAAGACGAATACCGCCAGCCCAAACTGGAGCGCAAGGCCCACGCCAACAGTGCGGTAGTTAATGGCTTTGCGATTATTGGAGAGGGCATAGGCAATACCCAAAATTAAAACAATGCCAAGCAGGCCGGTAAAGCGATCCATTCAATAAAGACGTAAGTACAGTGAATTGGCGAAGATAGGAAAAAACAGGGAGGAACCTCCTGTTAAAGATTCGCCAAATCTAACGTGAAACCGGGCAGCATGTCTTCGCCGGATAACTGGCCTAATCCCCTAACTTCCTGAGTTTCCTGATTAGGTCGGTAGATATACGTGATTTGGTTGGTGAGGTCGATGAGCCAGCCTAATCGGCAACCGTTCGCCATCCAATCGTCCATTTTCTCCCGGCAGTCTTTCAGTCGGTCGTTGGGCGAACGTAATTCAAGAATGAAATCGGGGCAGAGCGGAACGATTTTTCGGCGCTGTTGAAGGCTTAACGCTTCCCACCGGCTTTGTTCAATAGCCGATATGTCGGGCGACATAATGGATGTATCGGGCAGTCGGAAAGCTGTCGATGAATCAAAGAACTTACCATACCTCGCCTGCCGATTCCAAATAGCGAAATCAGCGCCTATCTCAAAATTGTAATTACCCGTTTCTCCTCCTGTATTAGCCATAAAAACAATATCGCCGTTCTTTCGGCGCTCGAACTTCAGGTCCGGGTTGTCCTGGCAAAAACGAACGAATTCATCGTCGTTCATTCGCAAATCTTCCGGCAAATGCACCCGTATCGACTCCATATTGTAATAATGACTGAGTATAGGATTGATGGTAACGAAGATAATAAAAAAAGCTCAACAAGTGACAACCGGCTTTCTTCCATTGGGAAAAATAAGAGACTTACCTCTTCTGTTTCCAGGTGGCAATCATGAGGGGCCAGCCACCCGTGTAATAGTCACCGCAGTTGGCGTATTCAGGGAGTTCGCGAAGAAAACGAGCGCTCTGCTCTTCGGTCGTGACGCCCACTTTCAGCGCGATGGGTAACAGGCTCTGATAAACTGCCAGAAGCATTGGGTAGATTCGTTGCAGGGGTTGTAGAATACCATAAACATCAGTTCCTATCGGTTCGCCTATACCCGCTTCGACAAACAAACGAGGCATTCGGCTCCCAATTCGGTAGTCTTTCCCACCGGCATCGAAGGTGTGAAACAATACATTCTGAAACTCGCCAAAAGCCCACAGAGATGGGTAGATGTGGGTGTAAGTCATGTCATAATCCTGAATCAGCAGGAAGCCGCCTGGTTTCACAAGGTCCCACAAACGGCTAAGCGTAGCCAACGGATTTTTCATGTGGATGATCGTTAAGCGAGCATACACCAAATCGTAAGGTGCGTTTGGAAAGTCGGTGGCTGTTTCGAGGTCTAAGGCCTGAAAGCTGAACTGATCGCCTACGGTGGCGTTTAGTATGTTGAGGGTTTCTTCGCCAATGGTTGCATCTACGTCAACGCCTGTTACATGACCCGTTGGCCCAACCCGAGTTCCCAGCAATCGCATAACTTCGCCCGGCCCGCTGCCTGCGTCTAAGCAGTTCATGCCTTCGCTAATGCCTATAGCATCTAAAGCCCGCAGGGTAGAAGGTTCCCAGACGGCGGCCTGAGCGCGTAATCGCTGATATTCGGCGGAGGTCCGCCCCATGAGGTATTCGTTCGCAGGGTTTGTTTGCATAGTAGTTTAAGGTAAGAGGCTCATTGTCAGTAAATATAGCCGCTTACCTTTAACCCTTATTCCCTCATTAAATATTCGCAATGGCGCGTTCGGCACCTTCCTGGTATTCTTCTTCAATTTTTGCTACTTCGGCGGGTTTGATTTCCGGGTCAAACAGCCGTGCATCCATCGCTTCTTTTTCGGTTACCTCAAAGAAACGCTGGTGCATGTTGAATGGCTCACCGCCTTCAGGAACATCACATTTTTTAAAATTACCGTCCTGTTTCAGTTCGTAGGCATTGACGTTATCAATCAGATTGTACTTCAGAATCAGAATGGCCTGTTGCTTCACACGGGGATCGGCTAAGAAAAACAGGGATTCGATTCGCCGGTCAAAACTCCGTACCATCACATCGGCGCTGCCCCCATATACTTTCGGGTCGCCGTTGTTGTGGAAGTAATAAATCCGGGTGTGTTCCAGAAAATCGCCCACAATGGAGCGTACAGTGATGTGGTCGCTCAACCCGGCCCGGTGCGGACGAAGGCAGCAAATACTCCTGACAATCAGACGAATGGGAACGCCCGCCTGAGAAGCCCGATAGAGTTCATCAATTACCGATTTGTCTTCTAATGAGTTTACCTTAATGCAAATACCGCTGGGTAGTCCGCGCTGGGCGTTGTCGGCTTCTAACCGAATCAACTTAATAAGTTGGTCGCGCATATCGCGCGGGGCAGTCAGCAAGTACTGGTACTCGTTAGGCAGCGAATGCCCCGTGATAACATTGAAAAACTCGGAAATATCGTGCGTATAGGTCTCATTAGTCGTTAATAAACCAATATCGGTGTAAAGTTTCGACGTATCCTCGTTGTAATTGCCGGTAGCCATGTGGGCATAACGTACCACGCGACTGCCTTCACTCCGAACTACCAACAGCAGTTTCGTATGGGTTTTGAATCGACTGATGCCATAAATAACAAAGCATCCCGCTTTCTGCAATCGCTGGGCTTCGCGAATGTTGTTTTCCTCATCGAAGCGGGCTTTTACCTCAAACAGCACCGATACGTGTTTACCGTTTTCAGCGGCTTTTAAGAGGGCTTCGGTAATTCTTGACCGTTTGGCCAGACGATAAACCGTTACCTTAATCGCCAGTACGTTAGGGTCTTCGGCTGCCTGTTCGAGTAGTTGCAGAACTGGCTCGAAGTTGTTGTAGGGATGATGCAACAGCAAATCGCGCTGTTTGATAAGCTCAAAAATATCGTCGGTTTTGTCGCGGCCTATTCCCAGCGGAGGAACTGGCGCGTGGGGCCGGGGCATATCGTCCTTAAATTCCGGGTGGCCAATAATCTGCCAGAAAGCTGAGAAATCGAGTATTGTCTGCGACTCGAATATGTTGAGTTCGTCAATCTCCCAGCGTTTCTTCAGCAGATTAAGCATCCAGGGCGATCCCACTTCACCTTTCCCATCGGTTTCTATTTCAACCCGGGTTACACGGCCCAGTCGGCGATTTTTGATTTTCTGCCGAACCTCATCAATAAAATCAACCTCGTCGTCGTCGTTCTCATCGAGCGTAAAATCGCCATTGCGCGTAATGCGGAACAGGTTTACTGAGAGGGTTTCAACGTTGCGGTATAGTTTCTTAATATGTTGCCGAACTACTTCTTCAATGGGTAAAAAGGCCATTGAGTTTTCCCGGTCAAATGACACGAAGCGGGGTAAATTGGCTGGAATCTGCACAAACGAAAGCCGTTGTCGGTCGTCTTCATCGGCATGGCTATCCACATCGGGACTTTGCGTAACTACCCCAAAAATGAGCACTTTTGCCAGCAGAACCGGAAATGTATGGGTGTAGTCATACAGCATCGGGGTCAGCGTTGGGTAGATGGTTCGGTCAAAATAGTTTGCAGCCTGGGTCTGTTCCTCTTCGGTGAGGTTTTCGTAGGCTACTAAGTGGAGACCATTTTCCTCGAACAGCGGCAGTAATTCTTCCGAAAAAACGGTCTGCTGATCCCGGGAGAACTGATGAGCGGCTGTGTATAACGCCTTTCGGAAGGGCACTTCGCGCAGCCCCGAATAATCGACCCGCTGTTTGTGATAGTCTAAATAATTATACAGACTACCTACGCGAATCATGAAAAACTCATCAAGGTTAGACGCTGAAATCGCCAGAAATTTCAGCCGTTCCATGAGCGTCCGATCCTCGCTATGGGCCTGATCCAGAACGCGTTCGTTGAATTTAAGCCAGCTAAGGTCGCGGCTTAAGTAATCGCTCTGGTCGATAACACTGCTAACTTTCTCGCTTACTTTGGCCATTTTTTCGGGTGCCTGGCTGGGCGTTGTGGTCTGGCGATGGGTTAATCGGGACACTAAATTTCCCAGTATGGTGCGGTTGGGGTTCAGGGAATAACGCATACATCCGTAAATTAGAATATAGTGCAAATTCGGTTATCGAAGTACATGTATTTAACCATTTCTATTGGCTTATTTTTTGTCTCGAAGAATCTCTGTAATTACTTTTTCTAAGTATTGGACACGTTGGTGTAACGATTCTTCTGTTTCAAATATGATTCCATTTGTTAACCCGTCATGTTGATTCTCTGAAATGACTTCTATCGAAACAACATTGCCAATGGATATTAGTTCTGTCCAATGGGATAATTCTAAACACATAGCTACCTGTTTTAATTTACCTATCGTAATATGGTCTTCTTCTGACGTTTCAAGTTTAGAGTAGGTTTTTTTACTGACACCCATTCGGATTGACATTTGCTCTTGGGTTAGACCAATGGTCTCGCGGTACTGTCTAATTCTGGCATTAATGGTACGAGGTGAATTTAATAATGCCGTTGAATGAATCACAACTCCATTTGTTGAACCCCCTTGCTGATTCAGCGACACACGTTTGATTTTTATTCCTGACGACTTAGCTACTAATTCTACGAAATCCATCTTAAAAATACTGGCTATACTTTTTAAACGACCAATTGTCAAATTGTCTTCATTGTTATTTTCAAGATAACTGTAAGCTGTTTGGCTGATTCCTAATTCGTCTGCCATAGCGTCTTGAGAATAATTGAGATGATTACGGATACTGCGGATATGCTCAGTTAATGTAGGCATGTTATCGGGAAGTTTGTACCTGCTAACTTCTGAAACTTTATTTTTTTTTTCAAACTCTACTTATGAACTTAAACTCTTATGTTGCTAAAAGATGTATCTTTTTTGCTGAAAAAGGCATATTTATTGATAATAATGGGTTACCCTTATTCATACATTTGTATTAATTCTCATAAATATCTATCTAATCAAACCTTTAAAACCATTTTTTATGAAAAAGCAGATTCGTAGTCTCGCCCAAATCGCTATTGCGTTAATACTAATTATGGTCACCATAATTAGTTGCCAGAAAGATACAAATGTTCCCATTCAGAACGACGATGAGTATATGGACTTAGGTGGGGAAAAGGTGAAAGTGTTGTTGAGTAAGAACACTAAGAATGACTCGTATGTCCTGAATACAAGCATGACTCTTGAGGATAAGACGATACTTCCTAAAGGTACGCGCTTTGAGAAAGTGCCTGGAGACCCATCCACTTTTTTATATACCTTGCCCGAAGGATACACACTTATTGGGAAAAGTGGAGCACGTCAGCAAACAATGGCTGCTACTGCTGGGAAAGTGACTTGCACTTGCACGAGCGGAAGCGGTTGTAGCCCCTATATTGCCGATTTCAAACAGAACACTACTGGTTGTTTGATGGGAAATGGTTGTGACCAATGCACCAAGAAAACATCAGCCAGAATTGGAGTATCTGAAGCCGAGATTACAGAGAGTGAAATTATTGATCTAAATAAGGGTATTAGCTTTGCAACCGAGGATGCAGAGATAGCTAAACTTCCTTGTAGTACTGCCCTGTTTTTGAGTTCTGAGATTGTGCAGACCAAGTTAAGAGAGTTTATACAAGCATATCAGCTAAAAAATACCGAAGAATTATACAAGGCAAAATCTATTGAGGAGATGCCTTCCAATTATGAAATGGTAGTGGTGAATGTATTTGGCCGATCATTACTTGTTCCTGTTGACGCCACAGTAAGCCCCTTACTTACTAATCGGCTGACCAATGGCGGAGTTGTGAGCAGAGCTAGATTAGCCGCCGGTGTAACTTGCAAATGTGAGTCAGGAACCAGTGGATGTACAAAGGGAGCTTATTCTATACCATTTGTAGGATCAGTTGTATATTGTGAGGCTGGTCGTTGTCAATCGTGTTCAATAATAAAATAATGAGCTTAGTACTAATAACATAAAGCGGGCTTTTTGGCCCGCTTTATGTTATCATTCGGTTAAACATCCACTCGGGCATATTTGGCATTTCGTTCGATGAAGTCGCGTCGGGGAGCCACTTCATCGCCCATAAGGGTTGAAAAGACGTGGTCTGCATCGGCCGCCGACTCTACCGTTACGACTTTTAGCGTTCGGGTGTCGGGGTTCATCGTCGTACTCCAGAGTTGCTCGGCGTTCATTTCGCCAAGCCCTTTGTAGCGCTGAACGCCCACACTTTCTTCCCGGCCCGAACCCGCCAGTTCTTTCACGGCGGCTTCGCGCTGCTGCTCGGTCCAGCAATACCGTTCTTCCTTGCCTTTCTTAACTAAGTAGAGCGGAGGCTGAGCAATATAAATATAGCCGTTATCAATCAGAGCCTTCATGTTACGATAGAACAATGTGAGAATCAGCGTTCTGATGTGGCTGCCATCCACGTCGGCATCGGTCATAATGATGATTTTGTGGTAACGGAGCTTATCTAAGTTCATTATTGTTTCATCATCTTTCTTTTCGAGCCGAACGCCGAGGGCCGTCCAGATATTTTTGATCTCTTCGTTTTCGTACACTTTATGCTCCAGGGCCTTCTCAACGTTCAGGATTTTACCGCGCAGGGGCAAAATAGCCTGGAACGCCCGGTTGCGGCCCTGCTTAGCAGTTCCGCCCGCCGAGTCACCCTCCACTAAATAGAGTTCGCATTTTTCAGGATCGGTATCAGAGCAATCGGCGAGTTTGCCGGGTAGGCCCATGCCGCCCATGAAATCTTTGCGGTCGGCCATGATGCGTTTGTAAGCCTGTTCGGCGGCCAACCGCGCCTGTGCCGACACCAGCACTTTTTTAACGATGCCCAGCGCTGTTTTCGGGTTTTCTTCCAGCCAGGTTTCGAGCAGGTCGGCCATGGCCTGGCTTACGGCACTGACCACTTCCTGGTTACCCAGTTTGGTCTTAGTTTGCCCTTCAAACTGCGGTTCCTGCACCTTCACCGAAATAACGGCCGTTAACCCCTTACGGAAATCTTCGCCACTAAACTGAACTTTGCCCGTGTTCTTAGGCAGTTTATCGGCGTTGCGGTCGGCGTAGTTTTTCAGGACCCGCGTCAGCGCTGAGCGGAAACCTTGTACATGTGTACCGCCTTCGTGCGTGTTGATGTTGTTCACATACGACTGGACATTCTCGCCCGCTTCGTAGTTATAAACCAATGCCACCTGCACAGGCGTGGAGCCTTTGTCGCTTTCCATATAGATGGGTTTCATGCCATCAAGCGCTGGGCGGGTTTCATCTAAATATTCGACAAACTCAATCAGGCCACCTTCCGAAAAGAAATCATCCTGGCGCAGCGGATCGCCGTTTTCGTCTAATTCGCGCAGGTCTTTCAGGAAAACATGGATGCCTTTGTTCAGATAAGCCAGTTCGCGCAGACGACCGGCAACGGTTTCGTAGCGGTAAACCGTTTCGGTGAAAATGCTGCCGTCTGGTTTAAAGTGGGAAATTGTGCCCGTGTCGGACGCTTCGCCAATAATCCGAACGTCATATTGAGGAACGCCAATTTTGTACTCCTGCTCAAAGATTTTGCCTTCGCGGTGAACCTCTACGCGCATATCGGTGGAGAGCGCATTTACGCAGGATACCCCTACGCCGTGCAAACCACCGGAAACCTTATAGGTATCTTTATCAAATTTGCCCCCGGCATGAAGGACCGTCATGGCAATTTCCAGCGCCGACTTACCCGTTTTGGTTTGGATGCCGGTTGGAATTCCCCGGCCATTATCCTGCACCGTAATGGAGTTGTCGGGGTTGATGGCAACGGTTATTTTGTCGCAGAATCCTGCCAGTGCTTCGTCAATGGAGTTATCAACGACTTCCCAAATCAAATGGTGTAGCCCCCGAATTCCAACATCGCCGATGTACATGGCCGGGCGTTTGCGAACGGCCTCCAGACCCTCTAAAACGGTGATATTATCAGCACCATAGGTACTATTTGGTGCGGCTTCAACGGGAGCATCTGTTTCAATCAATTCGTTGGTCATGTTAAAATGGAAAAATGTCAGAAAGTATGTTGTTTCGGGTTCAGAAATGAGCGTATTAGAAGACGCCTTATAGATTGTAAAAATACAAAAATAATTCCTCTTTTCCTACCCAATCTGCTACATATTATCTGAATACGCGAAAAAAATATACATGCGTAGATTTAACTGTGCTGTAAGCGATTTTTATTCGTTTTTGGGCAAAAAGGCTTAAATTCTATGACGACTAACAGCGCAGTAAGTAACAGCAAAAAGTTGATTTTCAGGGGGGGCGTTAGCCCAAATCTGTTTCCCGAAAAAGTATTATTGATAGCCTTAAAAAAGTAGAGCCGAATCGTGTAGATTCGGCCCCGTAAAAATCAGCCTGAATGTATTTAATCTTCGGGGTAGGGAATATACACAAAGCCCGCGAAATCGCCATGCACTACAAACAGACAGCAGTATTCGTCTGGCTTTTTATAATTCTCTTTCCACAAATCAATTGACTCTGGTCCGATGAGCGCCCGTTGCGTAAATTCATCTAAAAACGACGCTTTGTAATTCCACTGGTTATCTAATTCAGTAGCGCCAATCAGCAACTGCCCCACCGGCACCTCCCGACGTGAGGCCACGAAGATAGGGTATTCCGAAAAGCCTCGTTTTCTGATCTGGTAAGAAGCTTCTTTAAGCTGATCGGCTACCTTGACAAAATCCGACGATATGGTGCCCATCAACTCCTTATTTACATCATAAGAGTTGGCATCGTCGAGCAGGGTATTTTCGTTGCTATGGTTAATCATAAAATAGTTGGTCAGTTAGTCAGTTGATGAGTTGGTCAGTAGCTGACGCATGAGTAATGCTTTAGCGTCAGCTACTGACCAACTCATCAACTGACCGACTCATTAACTGGTTTAAAACCGGGCAGCCAGCAGGAGGTCTAAATCCTTGAAGCGCATGTTGAACTTCCTGGCGATGTAGGCGTTCGTGAGCGTTCCCTTATGCGTATAAACACCTTTCATGAACCAACGGTTCGCATACATCATCTGTTCAATGCCGCCCATCGTGCCGGTTTCGAGCAGGAATGGCAGAAAAATATTGCTCAGCGCCATGCTGGCGGTGTAGGCCACGCGGGCCGCTATATTCGGTACGCAATAGTGAATAACGCCCATATGCCGATAGGTCGGCTGTTTGTGGGTCGTCATGCGGGAGGTTTCAAAGTTGCCGCCCTGGTCGATGGACACGTCGATAATCACCGAACCGGGTTTCATGCGCCCGATCATTTCTTCGGTGACCACTATCGGACTCAGGCCGTCTTCGGCCCGCATGGCACCAATCACCAGATCGGCCCGCTGGATGGCTTCGGTAAGCGTGTCGGAGTCAATGATGGACGTGTAGATATGGTGGCCAACGGCATATTTAAGCCGCTGGAGTTTATACAGATGTCTGTCGAACACCTTCACGTCGGCGCCCATGCCCAGCGCGGTTCTGACGGCATATTCGGTGACGGTCCCGGCCCCCAGCATCACGACTTTCGTTGGCGGGACGCCCGTAATTCCGCCCAGAATAATTCCCCGTCCGTTGTCGGCATTGCTGAGGTATTCTCCCGCAATGAGCATGACGGTACTGCCCGCAATTTCGCTCATGGAACGGATTACAGGCAAGCCACCCCCCTGATCTTCAATGTATTCGTAGCCGAACGAAGTAAGTTGTTTACTGTTTATTTTCTCGAAATAAGCGCGGTCGTGAGCGGGCAGGTTGAGCGCTGAAATCACCGTACTTCCCGATTGGACGTGCTCAAACTCCGCATCGACGAGGGGTTCAACTTTCAGAATCAGACTGGCTTCATAGACTTCTTTAGGCGACTTGGCAATCTGTGCCCCGGCCTCACTGTATTCGCTGTCGGGAAAGTTGGCTTTCTCGCCCGCACCCTGTTCTACAATGACGTTATGCCCGTTCCGTACTAAGATAGCAACGGCTTCGGGCGTAAGGGCTATGCGATTCTCCTGAAGCGATACTTCTTTGGGCAGGCCAATGAGCAGGCTGTTCCGGCTGGTCTTCACAGCCAGTGGCGCTTCTTTCGGGTATAGGGCCGTTTGTTTGGCTAATTCCTCAAATCCAGTCACATTATATCAGTTTGTAGTTTGTAGTTTGTGGTTGGCTGACCCAAGTAGGATTATTAGCGTCAGTCAACCACAAACTACAAACTGTTAAACCATCTCCGTTTCAACCGTTCGTCGGCCACCGGCATCTGCCGATAGGTGAACCTGGTAATACTGGGCAGGCCAGAGGGCGGTAATCCGTTCGGGCCATTCGATAAAACAGTGATTCCCTGAGTCCATATATTCTTCCATACCAATATCCAACGCTTCGGCCTCATTGCGAAGTCGGTAGCAGTCGAAATGGTAAATAGAATGGCCTTCGTGCGTCGTGTACTCGTTAACTATCGAAAAGGTTGGACTCTGCACGATACTAACTACGCCTAAAGCCCGGCAAATGGCTTTAATAAGCGTAGTTTTCCCCGCGCCCATGTCGCCCTCAAATAGCCATACCGGTCGTTCCCTACCTTCGGCCAGGAGTCGATGCGCTACGGGGTTAAGTTCGTCAAGCTGGCTGAAATGCAGGGTCATAAGCGGGGTGGTAGATAAACGAAAAAAGACGATAAAGACAGGTTGCCCTTATTCGACATGTATCGAGTCTTTATTCATTTAGTCTAAACTAATCAGCCCGCAAAGATAGGGATTTTTAAGTCGTCCACTTCGTCCGCATCGGGCGACTTAATAGCTTATTGGCTTCAGCATCGCTTTCAAACCGTTCGGTACTCGGATTCCAGCGCAGCGGACGGCCCAGCAGGTAAGCTATATTACCAATGTTGCAGACCGATGCCGTGCGATGGCCCACTTCTACATCGCAGATGGGATTTTTGCGGCTTCGGATAGCGTCTAAAAAGTCTTTATAGTGATTTTCGCTGAAATAAACGTGCTTTTCTGTCTCGCCAATGACCTTATCTTTCAGCGTTGCGGGCGTTGTAGTTAGTTCACCCCGGGCTACTTTTACTTCGCCTTCGGTACCAATAAACTGACAGAATTGTTTGCCTTCTACGGGCGTATGATGCATCTCAACGCCGTTGGCATAGCGGTACACCAAGCCTTTGCCCTCTTTGCCGGGCACTACCTCAACTGGGCCGGAGTTGTCCATATTCAGACCCCATTGCGCGATGTCGAACATGTGAGCGCCCCAGTCGGTCATGCCACCCCCGCCAAAATCGCGAATGTCGCGCCATTTTCCCCAGAAGGTGGCCGTTAGTGCCGGGTCGAGCACGTTGTTATAGGGTCGCTCAATGGTGTTTGGGCCAAGCCAGGCATCCCAATTCAGGCCCGCTGGAATGGGTTCGGCTGTGAGGTCGAATTCGCGTGGGGGACCGCCAACGTTGACGTTGATGGTTTTTACCTGACCGATGTAGCCATTACGGACCAGTTCGACGGCCTGCCTGAACTCTTTCCAGGAGCGTTGCATATTGCCTGTCTGAAACACGCGCTTGTATTGGCGAGTGGCGTTCACCATGTCGCGACCTTCCTGGACGGTTAGTGAGAGCGGTTTTTCGCAGTAGATATCTTTTCCAGCTTTGGCTGCCGCAATGGCGATAGGACTGTGCCAGTGGTCGGGCGTGGCAATTACAACGGCATCAATGTCTTTATTACTCAATAATTTGCGGTAGTCATCGTATCGCAGACAGCCGCCGTACGTCGCTGTTTCTCCTTTATCGGCGTAGTGTTTATTTACGGCTTCGGCAAAGACAGTCACTTTAGGCTGGTCAACATCGCAGACCGCCGTAATGCGGGCTTCATTTTTCAGGAATTGTCCTCGTAGTCCACCACTTTGTTTGCCAAGGCCAATGAATCCCACCGAAATCTGGTCGGAGGGAGCCAGAAAACCGCGACCCAGTACATGACGTGGCACAATGTAAAAGGCCGACAGCCCAGCGGCTTGTTTCAGGAACGTTCGGCGGTTAGTATGATCAGTTATAGCTTTCATAAACAAAAGGTTTAGGAAACAAAAAGTGGTCAATAGGCAAGGTTTACTTACCTATTGACCACATAAGAATTTAGGATGTGGGAGTTGGGATTTTGGATTTACCTCCGGCGACAGCCATACATCCCAACTCCCACACCCTAATCAGTTATATCCTGGATTTTGGGCCAGAGTCTCTTTTCCGTCTTTTTTACTGTTAAAAATTTCCTGTAACGGAATCGGGAAATACTCGTGCTGACCCTTAATAAACTTCACCCCGTTCAGATACGACCGTTTTTTTGCTTCAGTTGTGTAATACGCATTCAGCGTTTGATCAGCTAAGCCCCAGCGAACGAGGTCGAACCGACGATGACCTTCCATTCCCAACTCCAGCCGCTCTTCAAACTGTACGGCTTTACGGGCTGTTGCCTGGTCGGTCCAGGCGGTGGTGTATTCTTTAATCACATAATTTGCCGCCGGATTGCCATCTGCCGTTTTAACGAATCCATCGGGGTTGGCCGCCCGCCGACGAATCTGGTTTACATAGGCGCGGGCTTTGTTGAGGTCGCCAATTTCTGTTTCAATTTCAGCTAACCACAGCAGCACATGGTCGTAACGAATCATGCGGTAGTTGTTGGCGTTCAGACGGGGGTTTCCGGCGAAGGTATTCGTGCCCACATCGGACCGGTACATGACGTGCTTCTTAGGCGAGTAGGGGCCACCATACGCCTGATCGCGCACATAAGCTTTGCCAGGGTGAACGCCCCAATCCAGAAAGGGAATGCCCCGACGCCCTACTGTCCAGTCTAAGCGCGGGTCAACCGTACCAGCATAGGGCGTAAACGGCGCCGTTGATTCAATGCCCTGATCGCTGGTTACGTCCGTTGCATTGAAGGTGTCGAGCAGAGGCAGGCCATTGGCATCGGTCTTGAACGCGTTCACCAAGTTCTGCGAAGGCTGGAAGAAACCGCAGCAGGTTGTTACGCCACCGCCCCCATACGGGTAGTTAAGCGTGGAGCCAATATTGCCGTTTTCGCCCCCCGATGCGCCATCGTTTACCGAATACTGAACCTCAAAAATCGACTCCGCATTGTTGTTCGTGACAGCTTTAAAGTTGTCATGATATCGATCCATCAGCTTATACTGACCGCTGGCTACAACGGCTTCGAGCAGCGGTTTGGCTTCGGCATATTTCTTCTGGAACAGATACGTTTTGGCCAGTTCAGCCGCAGCCGCCCATTTGGTGGGCCGCCCCACCTGCGTTTGTTTGGCGGGAAGCACATCATAAGCCGCTTTTAGATCGGTTATGATATTGGGCCAGATGTCGGCATTGTTGGGGACTTTTGTGCTTTCCAGATCGTTCGGATTGTAGATTTTCTCGTCGATATAGGGCACCATGTTGTACATCTTCTTGAGTTCAAAATGGTAGTGCCCCCGCAGGAAGCGGGCTTCGGCGGTGACCTGTGCTTTCTCAGCATCGGTCATGTCTTTCGCAGCCGCCAACGCCTGCAATACGTCGTTTGAGCGAGCGACACCGTCGTACATACCCCGCCATTTACCCCGGAAATAGATATTGTCGGACTGAATGTTCCCCTGTTCAATGAGCGAAATCGGGGGTTGGTCGCCTGCAATCGTGCCCTTGTAGGCATCGTCGCTGGCGACGCTGCCATACACCCAGTTATCGGCCCCGACCTGATAAGAGCGGTAAGCCCCTTCGGCGGTTGCCCATCCATCTAAAAGCGCATAAGCGCCAATCAGCAGGGCGTTGACGCCCGTTTTGTTTTGCAGCGTCGTGACAGCCAATGCCGCTTTTGGCTGAACGTCTAAGAACTTGTCGGCGCAGGACGTAGCGATGCCCAGACAAACGAGGGTTACGAATATGGTTAGCTTCTTCATGGTTCTTGTTCGCAAACCTAAAAGGTTTCAAAAATCTTTTAGGTTTAAGTTAAAATGCCAGATTTAAACCGATTAATACTGTTTTAGCCACCGGATACGACCCACCATCAACACCAATCTGACGGTCGTTACCGGCCGAGTAGTTACGCAGGTTAATCTCAGGGTCCATGCCCGAATAGTTCGTTAGTGTGAACAAATTCTGGCCCTGGATATAGACCGACGTGGTGCTTAAGCCTAATTTCGACAGCAGCAGTTGCGGTAATTGATACGTTAACTGAATGTTTTTCATTCGGAAGTAGGAACCGCTCTCTAAATAGTAGGTCGAAGGCTGAATACTAACCTGATCGCTCGACCGGAGTTGGGGTAGAATGGCATCCGTTTTGCCCGGCCGCCACGAATCATACAGCATTCGGGTGCTGCGGTTGCCCGCGAAGGTTGGGAAATCGGTCCAGTATTTCACGTAGTTGAAAATCTGGTTGCCCTGAACCCCCTGCCCAAATAGGGTTAGTCCGAAGTTTTTGTAGTTCAGGTTGATGTTCAGGCCGTAAGTGAATTTCGGGTGGGGGCTGCCAATGATGCTCAGGTCTTTGGTGTTGATGACGCCATCGCCGTTGATGTCCCGGAACTTAAACCGACCGGCTACGTTTTCCGAGGCTGCGTTCCCGAACTGCACAGGAGCCGCTTTCGCTTCTTCGTTGGTCTGGAAAATGCCATCAATCGTGTAGCCAAAGAAGGACGCAATTGGGTAGTCCTGCTGGGTCACGACGAAGTTCTGAATTCGCTCATCGTTAATACCAAAATATTGGGTGCTCGGGTCGCCGTTGGTTTTGGTTACCACGTTACGGTAAGTGCTGAAGTTAGCCCCGACGTTATAAGTCAGGCCGTTGTTGCCGATTTTATCGCCGTAGTTAATCATCAGGTCAACCCCCCGGTTTCGCATGGAGCCAATGTTCTGAAAAGGAACGACAGCCACACCCTGCGTGAGTGGAGCCTGTACTGGAAAGAGCATGTCGGAGGTGGTGCGGGTGTACCAGTCGAAGCCGACTGTCAGTCGGTTTTTCAGCAGGCTGGCGTCGAAACCAAGGTTAAGGCTGGTGGTGGTTTCCCACTTGGCTTTGGCATTCCCGAACTGGGTTAGTTCGTAGCCGGGTATGGCCGAGGTGCGCGTACCGTTAATATCGTAGAACGACGTAATCGGGTTTGTGCTGAACTGGGTGAATGAGTTGTAGTTCCCGATTTCCTGGTTCCCTGTTTGGCCCAGACCAGCCCGAAATTTCAAATCATCAATAAAAGTTAGCGGCTTAAAGAAGTTTTCTTTAGACACCCGCCAGCCCACACTGGCAGCCGGGAACACCGCCGAGCGAAACTCTTTAGCAAATCGCGACGACCGGTCACGGCGCACCGTGAGATCAATCAGGTATTTGTCGTCTAAAGCGTAGTTCAGCTTGGCAAATTCCGACGCCAGTCGCCAGTTTGACGCGCCCCCGTTGTTGGTCTGAACACCTGTACCGGCGCTGAGATAGCGGTTTTCAATGTCATCAACGGCAAAGTTCGTTCGGGTAGCATCGAACGACTCGAAGTAGTTTTTGATGGCTTCGGTACCCGCAATCAGATTAAAGCGGTGCCGGTCGCCAATCGACAAATTATAGGTCAGCGTGTTATACCAGGTCCAGGTGTACTCGTAGTTGTTGTTGGTCGTCAACTGGTTTGACCCCCGAGCCTCCGCCGATTCAATGTCACGGATGATGTAGTTCCGGTAATTATACAGGTTATAATCAATCCCGAAACTGGTGCGAGCCGTCAGGTTGGGTAAAACGTCCACTTCGGCAAAGGCATTCCCAAACAAACGAACCTCTTTCTGCACATTGTCTTTGTTCCGATACAGCAGCGCAACGGGGCTGTTGGCGTTGTCGAGGTCGCCCCCGCGCGTACCGGCGAAATTACCGGCTACGTCATAGACTGGAATGATGGGCTGAATCCGGTACGCAAACGAAATAGGGTTGCTTTCGGCGTTGTTTCCGTTGGCTTGTGCAATCCGTTCACCATAGGCCACCTGAAAATTCTGCCCTACGCGCACCCGCTTGTTGACGTTAAATTCGGTATTGGCCCGCAGTGAGTAACGTTTATAGCCCGTGTATTTCATGATCCCTTCCTGATTGAAGTAGTTCAGGGACATGGCATACCGGCCATTCTCGCTGCCACCCGATACACCCAACTGGTGATTTTGAATGGGAGCCGTCTGAAAAATTTCTTCCAGCCAGTTGGTGCCTGTTTTGTTGGCGGGCGTAATGAGCAGGAAGCCTGGCGAGTTAATATCATTGTTATAGTTGACATACGTGCCATCGGCATTGCGAACCAAGCGCGGATCGCTGGCCAAAGCACCGCTGGGCAACACAAAATCAGGGATAACGGGTGTAGGGCCGTTGCCAAACTGCGAGTGAGCGGGGTTGCCATTGGCTCCCACAGCGCCCGAATTCTTGCGCGACTCCCACGTTAAATCCGCATATTCCTGTGTATTGAGCATGTCTAATAATTTGCCGTGTCGCTGCGAGCCGTAGTAGGTGTCGTAGGTGAATTTCGGTTTCCCGGCTTTCCCTTTTTTGGTGGTAATAATAACAACACCGTTACCCGCCCGCGAACCGTAGATGGAAGCCGCCGACGCGTCTTTCAGAATTTGCATACTCTCTACATCGTTGAGATTCAGTGTATTGAGATTGCCTTTGGTGGGCACGCCGTCAATGACATAAAGTGGCGAATTGTCGTTGATCGTGCCAAAGCCCCGGATACGTACCATGACACCGCCACCCGGCGAGTTTTCATTGCCGACCTGCACACCGGCTACGCGGCCCTGGAGGGCCTGCCCCACGTTAGTAGAGGGCGTGGACAGCAACTGCTTTGTGTCGACTGTAGCCACCGCCCCCGTAATATCGCGTTTGGCCTGAGCGCCATAGCCCGTTACGACCACTTCGCTCAACGTTTTAATATCGGGTGCCATCGCCACATCAACGGTAGTTCGATTGCCAATAGTTACATCCTGAGAAGTGTACCCAATGGCCGAAATAGTGAGTACGTTACGTCCCGGCGCTACATTCAGCGAAAATTGTCCGTTGGCGTCGGTGACGACCCCCGTTTGTGTGCCTTTCACCACCACGTTAGCACCGGGCAGTGGGCTGTTGTCGTTCCCGTCGGTAATTCGGCCGGTTAATTTGCGGTCTTGAGCAAAGGCTGACACACAAAGTAGCCAACTTAGCAGAAGTAGTGGAACCGTGCGGCAGGCTTTTCGTAAAGCATGTCTCATCATGAGGATAATTGAATTAAGGTGGAACTAAAATTTAAGAAAAGTACGTAGGTATTATTCCTTAAAGGTAATGAAACCATATTTCTAATTTATCCTCCTTTAATCACAATTGACAGAAAATGCTTACGAAAAAGCCCACTCGTTTGCAAACGAGTGGGCTTTTTCGTAATTGGTATATTTTTTTATAAAACAGTCATACTACTATAGGACTTTCGCTTGTGCATCAAATTTGAGAGTTTAGCCGTATGATTGCAAAGCATGAATACATCGAATATCTGTTGAGTACGCCATTCAACTATACCTGCACCAACATGGCTGATCATAA